>Ga0256406_1000151_pt1 | contig 132043 bp, 120 predicted proteins | sample RumenRJG_03DNA_FD_185986 | JGI IMG/M metagenome (GOLD analysis project Ga0256406, IMG submission 185986) | Bovine rumen microbial communities from Lethbridge, Alberta, Canada - RJG_03 | ecosystem: Host-associated > Mammals > Digestive system > Stomach > Rumen | place: Canada: Alberta... | reverse complement strand
AGATGAAGGTAAGTCAATGCTTCAGATCAGAAAAAGGCGAGGAAGCCTTTGCCGTACTTCATTCATTGATGGAGACAGCCAAGAAAAATGGTCAGTCAGCTTTCAACGTACTCAGAACCATTGCCAGTACAGGGCAATGGACGCCCGACTGTGCCCGTTAGTCTGCACTCATAATAGGATAGAGTAGACAGGTAAATGTGATTGACCATCTTTTCATCTCGCAGAGTTGCAGAGAACCACCTTGTGATTTTGAGATTCTGTGTTTTCTTGAGAGGTCTAAAGGCCTTTCGGGGAGATGCTATACCATCTGCCTTCTCCCAAGGCCGAAGGCCACTCTAAGATCTCTGCGGTTTGGAAGCACCACCTCTTCGGCTCTACGTGAGATTTAACGGCTATCATATCATAATGTAAAAGAATCTCGCCCTGCTGAATAGTTACTTGTAGAATAACGAAGTGCGTAAAACTGTTGCATCAGTTTAGCTAAATCTCTTTCCATGACTTGAGGTTTGATGGAGAACTCGATGCTATTCTCATCCTCCTTGAAATCATAGACTTCGTCGTTTAACGTAAACTCCTTGATTATTGCCTCTTTACATTCATCAATGCTGTTGTATCGAGATGCAGCTTCGTTCTTGCTCGCTCGTATCTTAGTGTATATGCCAATTGCTAAATATTGTCCCATTATAAATATTATTGTCTTACTGGTTGAACCGAGGCTTCTAATTATACATCGTCATCATTATCATCCTCCTCAATATCTTCATCTTCGAGCAAGAACGTTACGGTGTGCTTGGCAGTGATGTGACCGTCCTTGAAGTCTACATCATTGTAATGCATCCATTCCTCAGCTTTCTGTTTATACCACTCATTTTTGAAGGCATACCAATCTTGCAACAGATTGACATCATCAACGGCATAGCGGAAGTTGGAGAAGGGATGACGGCGCTGCAGAGCCCGGAGCAGGATCCTCTGGATGCGCTCATCCTCGACCTGGTCGGCAAAGTCCTCCATGCATCCGAAGGACTCGTGCGAATCCAATGGCTCTATCTTGACAATCTCTTCTTCGTCATCAGGATAGACAGGGTCACTCATGGAACCGTCCATATAGAGTCCTACTTCATTTTTAGCTGGGCTGACGTAAAACCATGCATCGCCATATTCAAAATTCTGTTGTAAGGCGTCAGCTATCTCCGATATGAGTTGTTCTCTTGATTCTATTTTTCCTAACATAATCTTTTAGAAGTGAAAGTCAAATACCTTGTTTACATATAGCTTCTCCCCGGGCTCCATCATTATGCCACAGAAATAAATGAGGTTATTGAGAGTTGAGATGTGGGTGTTGGGATAGATGCAGAATAGTGAGCTATGTTGCCCCCCGATGATCTCATCTAAGAGGAACTTCATGTAATCCTCATAGAGAGTTTGGTCGTTTCTTATCTCATCAGTGATCTTGGAGATCTTCTCATCATGTTCTTTCTTCCATTGCTCCCATCCTCCTTTATAGGTGAAGACCCTGTTGTCTTCAGGGGAGAAGAGAGCGTCGGGAAGAAGTTGACTCAGTTCATTCAACCTTTCAGCTTCCTTGTCACCTTTGAGAAGAGAATAATCGTCAATCAGAGGTCTGTCTTCCCATTTGATGTCTCCGTCACTAAATTGATATTTCTCTGGTACGGGAAACGGAGATACAGTGTATAGTGTACTGTGCATAATGCTTAGATTATTTTACCTTGTTCTTCATAAATTGTTACATACATGCCCAGCCAAACTTGTGGATCAGTTCCGTGAACAACCCATGATCTTTGACGGGAAGGTTTACAGTCATGGTCTCGTGTGAGTCAGCGTCTAAGGTGTAGCCTTTTTCAGGCAATTTGTCTTCTGGTAGATTGTCAAACTTCAATGCGGTGGCTTGATAAGCATCTTCATCAAAGACTACATCATAGAACTCTCCGGAATTCTCAGGATGTTCAAATATGGTGCGAAGATCAATCTTACCGGAAAGGAAATCGTTGATTCGTTTGCCGGATATCTTAATGGCCGAGTATTTGCATACAGGTGAATCTTCGTAGAGCAGGCAGATATACAGTGCATCAAACTTATCACGTGCCAAGAATAGCTGTGGCACGTCATAGAAGTCTAATATCTTATCAAGTTTTAATTCTATTTTCATCTATCTACAACTTTAGCTTGTTCAACATTGAATAGCTTGCTCCGCCACCAGGAGTAATGTGAGTCGCGGAAAGTCTTTTTGATCATGCCATCCTTAGGTTCTAATGTAACGCAGGCAATAACAGAAGGCCGGAACTTCGGAAGCTTTTGTCGCTTTTTCGCATCATCAATGTTTTGGAAGAGTGAGACTGCGCGAGCAATACATTCGTCAACACCTTGTCCTTTGAACACCTTGTTAGGCTGCAGCTTTCTTTGTGAGAAGAAATCTGATGACGTGGTAGGATCACCCTCGGCTATCCTATAATACGTTCCAATGCTTGGAGTAGCATCGGGTGGGGGACAATATTGGGGTAAGTCTTCGAACCAATCCATATTCGGTGTGTTTTTCTACAAATTTAGTGCAAATGAGTGAAATAACAAAAGAACTTGTTCTTTTTTATTTCCGAATGCAGCCTAAATTATTTAAATTTAGGAATTGTTTTGATACTGCGTAACTATTCAGCTTATATTCCTTTAAAGATTCTTCAAACATTCTCTATACCGCTTTTCCCTCCTCATAGAGATATTCTGGTGAGATGTCAATTGTGCCGTTTAGCCATGACACCGTCCAATCGTCCAAAGAGAACTTATCAAAGACAGATTTGTCAAGAAGAGGCGTAAAAACCTTGTATTTATCTATCAACGGTTTGCAGTTGACAATTTTGTTGACCCCATCATTAAATGATAGCATAAGGTTATAGTCGCCAAGAGCTTGTGCCGATGTGACCCATTTCAAATTATTGCTCTGTTCCATATCCTATCATGCGAGCGCTCCTTTCTCCTTCATATAATCAATGAGATCATCAGCAATGTAATCGCTGCTGAAGGTATGAAGAGCATCGTAGCCCTTGACTATATACCCTCCCAGTATGCCCGACTTCTTTAGTCGGTCATATACATCGGTCTGGTTCATATTGAGCTTAGAAGCTACAAGGCCGATACAGTATACTGCGAGATCAAGTTGGTTGAAGTTCATACTTTTTTCTTAGAAGTTGGCCACGGCATATTCCTTTCCGATGGCATGTACGTGCTGGAGAATCTGCTGTTCACGTTCCTTGGACGGCTTCTTGAAACCGTTGATGTAGTTGCGGAGCAGAGTTGCATTAATGCCTATCTGCTTGGCAAACTCGGAGACGTTGATCTCCTTGTGAGTGAGGAAGAACCGCTGTAGGGGTGTTGGCTCTGCATCTTCGTAGCAGAAACTCTCAAAGCTGATGTCCTCGTCCAGATTACGCCAGTGGATACCGTCGAAACCGAACTTATAGTTGTTGCGTTCTTCATCCGTGGCATTGTGGAGCTTAGGGTACCACAAGAGCGACTGCTTGTAAGTCTTTCCGTTGGAATCCTCACCGTATATGTAATCGTTGTCAAACCAAATCTTCTTGATCATAGGTTCGTGCTCCTTGCTGTAGAAAAAGAAGGAGAAACCGAAGAATCTGAATATCTCTGGCATAATCGATGGTTTTATGCTACAAATTTAGTGCAAATGAGTGAAATAACAAAAGAACTTGTTCTTTTTTATTTCCGAATGCAGCCTAAATTATTGAAATTTAGGAATTGTTTTTGATACTACAAAGAGTTAGCAGAAAAATTTTATGGCGGTTGGCTCACAATGCCGAAGGTCGACCGATAAACAATGTTGTCGCCTCTAGAATGGTTATGGTCGCTAAATTTACTCTATTGATTATCATGCGTAACTCTATTGATTATCGCTAGTAATTAACTTGATTGTTGATGATAACCTAATGGATATATCGCATTATGGTTTCACCGTAATCTCCACGCATATTTAGAGAGGCTGTTCGCTACACCGTATGGGCACCCATTATGGGCGCCCTATTGTTGAATATATATGTAGGGGGAAAAAAGGACCACAAGCCCGCCCCCTGCAATGTATACCGATTATTTCTCTTCCGGCGGAAGGCTCTGGAAGTGGCGTGTGCTCCAAGTCTGCCATAGGAAGATGAGGCAGATGATCATGCCAATCTTATAGCAGCCTGTGGCATCAGTTCCGAACAATGAATGTGACAATGGAGTGACGATGATTGGGGAAACGAACTGGCCGAGATAGAGTGCTGCCGAAAGTAGAGGCATTACTGTTGTTGCTGAGTTCTTACCACCTTTGATGGAGGCGATGGTGTTGAGGTAAGGCACACCGACACCATTAGCTATGCCACCGAGTGCACATCCCATAAGAAGCATGGGCACACTATGACCCAAGGCAAAGAAAGCGTAGGCAGCGAGGAAGAAGAGCGATGCAAAGTATTTCACGCCCCGGCGGAACCACCGCATGACATTGCTGAAGAGTAGGCCGACGAAGAATGCTACCACGTCGAAGCCGACCATGATGACCGTGATCATCTCAGCAGAGAGATTGGTACGCTCGTGCGCCGTGATGGCAAAGTTGGTCGGGAAGATGAAGAAGACCATCATCAAGAGGAACATGCCAATGACTGAAGGATGGAACTTCAGCAGTTGTCGGGGCTGGAAAGCTACGCCTCGCTTGTTGCTTGAGCCAAGGTGCTCATTAGGAAGATAGAGGGCGACCAAAACGATGGCGATGAGGCCGAGCAGATAGACGAGGAAACAATAATTCCATCGAACGGTGGCAAGCAGTCCGGCAAGCAGGGTGGCGACGACTCCGCCCATCTGGTTCATGGCAGCAGACAGCCCCATGAGTCTCGACTGCTCTTCGGGAGGATAGTAATAAGCCAACAGTCCGGTAGACAATGGCATGACCAAGCCAACACTTACGCCAAGCAACATGCGGAGTAATAGAAGCACCCAGATGTCGTTGGCGAAATAGCACCCGGCGCCCGCCACAACGTAAAGGGTCAGACCGATGAGCGCGATAACCTTTGACTTGAGGTGCCGGCTAATCTCCAGGAAAAAGAGGTTGGTGATAATGATAAACAATGCGGGGATACTGACCAGTAATTGGATAAGCAATGGATCTTGATCAGCAAAATGAGCCCTAATGATATCTAGGGCTGGGGCGATGGCTGCACCTGCCATCACGGTAAGCAACGACATAGACAGAATTGTCCATGTGATGCGTCTCGATGTGTTTCTCATGTTTAATTTGTTATGAACGTAATAATGTAAAGGAGAGAAGTTCATAACTGGACTTATATATTCCAATTCTCCGCAGAGAATGGGATAAAACACGTTAAAGCCTTACTTCCTTTTGCTGTGCAAAATTACAACTTTTTAGTCAAATTCTGTCATTGTAAGGACAGAAAGCCCTCATCATCTTTCAAAAAATTAATATCTATTTCAAGGTTAGATTGAATATCTTTTCGTATTTTTGTGGTCGAAGAATATTTCATCCATAATAAAACAAGTTAGCTATGAAGAAAGTATTATTAGTGGCAGGGCACACATACCCTGAGCTCTCGGTAGCCAATAAAGAGATTGTCAAGGAACTCACAGCAGCTATTCCCGGCCTCGTTGTCGACGACCTTGAGAAGCTCTATCCTGACTTCAAGATTAACGTGAAGGCAGAGCAGCAGAAACTGTTGGATGCAGATGTCATCATCATCCAGTCGCCGCTTTTCTGGTATTCAGCTTCCTCTCTCGTCATGCGCTGGTGGGAAGAGACGATGGCTCACGGCTGGGCTTACGGCAGCACAGGTACGGCACTGAAAGGCAAGAAGATTGTGTTCGGCATCACGGCAGGTGCTCCGACAGATGTCTATACTTCGGGCGCTTATGGCATCACGGATAAGGACATCCTCAATCGTTTCAAGATCAGTGCCGGCTTCTGCAACATGGAGTATTTAGGCGGTCGTCTCACCGGCGGTCTGCTAAATGCGGGGTCGGGTGTGTTGTCTGATGATGCTAAGAAAGCAGTGAAGGAACACGTCGATTGGATCGTTAAGACCATCGGCTGACACTAGCCGGACATTTTTTGTCGAACGTCGCACGATCGTTTGTCGAACGTCGCACGATTGTTTGTTGAACGCCACACGATCGTTTGTCGAACGCCGCACGATCGTTTGTCGCACGTCAGCAAACGGCATATGGTATTGTTTGCAGTGGCCGCCCATAGTGGCGGCCATGTGTGTCAAGTTATTACCAGATATAAATTGAGAGTAAACCTGCAATGAGAAAAAAGAAAGTCAGTAATACTCAGCCCCCAACCTTATTATCCATTATTATTGCCCTATGTCTCTTTGGCTATTTTTATATCAAAGGGCGTGGAGACAGCACCGCGGCTAACAGTGATCCGACAACTGCCGTGGCAGACAGTATGGCTACACCTGGAGCTAACGAGGCAGAGGCATCGGACGAAGAGACCGAAGATACAACCTCGGTTCAGGCTCCTAAAGGCATTGAGATTCCGCGATTCACAAGGAAGCAGCAGAGTCAAATCTTAGTAAGACTTGCTTACACGGCTTCGTATAATAAATATACGCGATGCCCTAATTGGGTGGCATGGAAGCTGACAGCTGACCATACCGACGGACCTTATGTCCGCAAAGGCTACCGTTTTCACGAGGACTTGGATGTACCTTATCCGCGAGCTTACTATGAGGACTACAAAGGCAGTCCCTATGGCATGCAGCGAGGACACATGTGTCCGGCAGCGGACAACAAATGGAGCGATGAGGCGATGGATGAGTGCCATCTGCTGACGAATATCTGTCCACAGTACGGACAGTTGAATGGGGGAGAGTGGAAAGACTTGGAGGATGCCTGTCGCGACTGGGCAAGAGATTATGGTTGCATCTATATTGTCTGTGGCCCTATCTTCTATTCGAACAGTCCACGGAAGATAGGAGAGCATGACATCTCTGTTCCCGATGCATTTTTCAAGGTCGTGCTTCGACTCGGTCGTAACCCGCAGGCCCTCGGCTTCATCTATCCCAACGACCGGTGCTCAGGCCCGATGTCAGATTATGTGATGTCTGTGGATGCTGTGGAGAAGACAGTCGGTCTCGATTTCTTCTCTGCGCTCAACGATGCCGTAGAAAACAAGGTTGAGCGCAGGGCGAATTTGTCAAAGTGGAATTAATGTTTTGCCTCCGTGCACTCGTTGACGAGATACACGATGCTCATGTAAGGAATGCCGGCATGAGCCTCGAGACCTATCTCACATGTACGACTGTTGGAGTAGCCGCGCTCGATGTGGTGTTCTGCTATTTGGCCATGGAGCGAGCGTAAAGCCCAGTCGTTAAGTTCTGGTCGCGAGAAGCCACGGTCACCGGCAAAGCCACAACAACCGATACCTTCCGGTACGAAGACTTTGTCCGTACACATATGTGCTACCTTCAGCATTGTGTCGCTGAGTCCCATCTCTCGCGTGGAGCAGGTCAGATGGATCGCTACGGGACGGTTGATGGGATGGAACGTGAGCTTGTCCGTGAGGAACGTGAGGATAAACTCTGCGGGTTCATAGAGTTTGACGCGTGTGACCATTTTCTTCAAACGGTGCAAGCAAGGACTCTGATCGCATAATACCGGCCAGCGACCGCCTTCACTCGCCTCATAGAGTGCTTGCTCCGTTTCTGCTGTCTTGCGGTCGGCGATATCTGTCATGCCTTTGCTTTCCCATATCTGTCCGCAGCAGAGGTTCTTTATGTTCTTCGGGAAGATAACCTCGTAGCCGGCTTTATGAAGCAGGTCACAAGTCTCTTTGACAAGCGGCCGCTTGACAGGTGCTCCTTTCGTCAGGCCCATGGTCTGATTGATACAACTCGGGAGATAGACCACCTTCAGCTCTGACGGTTGCTGGTTCAGTCTCGCCTGAGACGGGTTGCGGATAGCACCCGGCATGGCTGTGGACCATTGTGGTATTCCTAATTGATGGATGCCATCACATACTTTCTTCATAGCTGATGTGCCGAGCACATTACGGCCAAACGATGCAGCGCTGAGAGTTCCACGTATAATATCCTTCATTGCACTCAGATGGTTGGCGCCTATCTGACCGATAGCCCGTTGCTCCGGATGCTGATCCATGAAGAGTTGGCGTAACAGATGCGTGAGGTCGCCCGTGTTGATCTTCATCGGGCAAGACGTAGCGCAGAGTCCATCCGTAGCACAGGTCTGTTCTCCAAGGTAGCGATAGTCTTTCTCCATCTCTGCGAGCCGTTGCGGGTCTTCACCCGTCTGTTTGAGACGAAGCATCTCACGCTGGGTGGCGATGCGCATCCTTGAGGAGAGCGTGAAACCACACGACAGACAGTTAATTTCGCAGAAGCCACACTCGATACAGCGGTTTGCTTTCTCGACACCTTGCAGCATCTCCTGCATCGTGGAGCCCGACAGATGATTGCCGCCCTCTTCTTTGCGTGGTTTGATGTCGTAATGAAGCACTGGCAGTGGCTTGAGATGTTCGATGAAGCAATCGGGATCATCATTGAAGATGACACCCGGGTTGAGGATATGGTCGGGGTCGAAGATATCCTTCAACTGTTTCATGATGCCGTAGGCTTTCTCCCCCCATTCATATTTGACGAACGGCGCCATGTTGCGGCCCGTGCCATGCTCTGCTTTCAGCGAACCATCGTACTTGCCCACAACAAGCTTCACGACATCCTCCATCATATCGCGATAGCGACTTACTTCTTCCTTCGTTGCAAAACTCTGGTTGAGGATGAAGTGATAGTTTCCCTCAAAGGCATGACCATAGATACACGCATCCTTATAGCCATGACGTGCGATGAGCTGTTGCAGGTCCACTGTAGCGTGAGGAAGATCCTGAATGTGGAAGGCTACATCCTCAATAAGACATGAAGAGCCGATGGGGCGCTGGCCGCCTACAGCGGGGAAAATGCCTGAGCGGATGGACCAGTACTTGCCGTAGACCTTCGGGTCATCGGTGAAAGCGGGTTCCCCATAGAGATTATAGCCTGCAAGTACATCCATGATCTCTTGGATGTTTTTCTTCAATCCTTCTGGTGTCAATGCTTTCGTTTCTGTGAGCACAGCCGTGAGATTGTGGTAGTCGCCTTTGGCTACGCCTTCGATGCGGCCTTCGTCCACATCCTTCTGATAGTTCAGATAGACCGGGTCGTTGACGCTTTGCAACGACAGATAGTCGAGCATCTCGGCACTCTTGACCTTGAGGTCTTCATTGGTCATCGCCATGTCATCCTCGTCAGCTTTCAATTGTTTCAAAGCTACGATTGCTTTACAGCTCTCTTCCATGGTCTGGAAATATACCATGGCGGAGGCACGATAAGGATATTCGTGGAGTGTCCGCATGCGGACGTTGGAGAGGAAGGCAAGGGTACCTTCAGAACCTACGATGCTGTGCGCAATGATGTCGAAAGGATCATCGTATTCGGCGAGTGGACGGATGTTGAGGCCCGTGACATTCTTGATCGAATACTTATAACCGATGCGCTTCGTGAGGTCAGCGTCTTGTCGTACCTCGTCGCGCAAGGCTTCAATCTTCTTCAGAAACTCGGGATGACTCTTGCGGAAAGCTTCCCGGCTTTGTTCGTCACCGGTATCGAGGATGGTACCGTCGGTGAGGATGATGCGTGCACTGAGCAGCATGTGGTCACTGTTGGCATGCACGCCACAGTTCATGCCTGAGGCATTGTTGACCACAATGCCACCCACCATGGCGGAGCCTACCGAAGCCGGGTCGGGTGGAAACACACGGCCGTAAGGCTTCAGGATGTTGTTCACGCGGCCTCCAGTGATACCTGGTTGGAGCGTGATGGCGTTCTTGTCATCATCCAAGTGGAACTTCTCCCAACCCTTGCCTGCCACGATGAGCACTGAGTCGGTGCAACTCTGACCGGAGAGCGAAGTGCCGGCAGCGCGGAGCGTGAAGGGGATGGCGTATTTCTTGCAAGCCCTAAAAGCGGCCTGCACCTCCGCCTCATTCTTCGTACGGATGACAATCTGGGGTGTCATGCGATAGAAGCTGGCATCGGTGCCCCAGGCATAAGTGCGGAGGCTGTCTGTATAGATTTGTCTTTCCGGGATGGTCTGCTGAATTTCGGAGAGAAACTGTTGCTTGATGTGTGGATTGATCATAATTGGTTGCTTAAACAAGTTTCTAAAAAATCACGTGGAGTGACGACCTTGGGAGATATAGGATAATGTTTCAAATTTCCGGTAACAAGGAATGAGTCTTCTTTAGATAAAGAAACCTCATAGAACACACGATCACTTTCGTCAGGGAGACTTCCTTCATAGTGAAGCCTTTCCATTGCTATGCCATGAGTTATTGTGTATTCAATAACGTTCTCAATGTATGTTATTGGGAAATGAAATTTTTTCCGGCTTAATACTTCTCTATATTCATCGAGAATTTCATTATTATATAGAGGGGTAATCAAACCGATACCCATTGCATACATCACCTTAGCTGTAGCAGAATCACTATGCTTTGTAAGGAAAGAGGCAACGATAACATTGGTGTCTATAACAGCGTAAATCATGCCTCTTCTTTTTGACGTTTTTTCATCTCTTGTCTTGTAAGACCGATTTCCCTGTTAATCTCTTCAAGTGTCAAATCTGGAAGTTCGCCAGCCTGTGCACGATAATGTGCATCGCGTAATGTTTCCAAGAACTTCGTACGCGAATCGTCATTATCGGAAGTATCTACAGTAACTTTGAATGGTATACTCCGACTACGTACTACTTGGTTGACGAACACATTAATAGCAGCATTACTGCTCATTCCAAATTGTTGGCAAAGAGCATCAAATTGTTGCTTCATTTGAGAGTCTAAACGGACAGTCATTGTAGATAGAGCCATGTTGTTCCTCCTTTCTATATGATTTCTAAATGATTTCTTTCTGATTGCAAATTTAAATAATATCATTGATATTGCAAAGTAAAAACCAATTTATTTTTTGTACATGTAATGACTTAGTCGTTACAGGACTGTGAAGATATGATGTAGATAAGGTTATCGTTACTGTTCTCCAAATTTTCTACAGCATTATTGGCTATCTTTGCCGAAAAATAGAACATTAATCATTAGACAAATGGTCTACAATATCTATCTCTTTCTGATGTTCATCTATTTCAGGATGGCGGTAGCGCTGGAGCCTTACAAGGTGGCGCTGGAACAGATCTATGAACGGACGGACCGCTTTCTCGTACGCTGGCAGAAGCAGTTCGTTCCAGTTCTGCTTGTCGTGCTTGGCAGTGTGGGGACGGGCAGCGACTGGATGGGCTACGAGAACCGTCAGATAAGAGATGAGTTGCAGGCAAATGTACCGGCTAAGGTGACGATTGACAATTACACGCAGTTTGCTCCGCTTGTTGCTGTTTATGTGCTCGATGCCTGTCAGATGACTTCTCGGTGTACCTTGGGGCAACAGTTAGCTGTTACTGCTGTCTCAGTGGCTATTCAGGAGACGGTTGTGACAACACTCAAAACGACGACGCATATTCAGCGACCGGACCACAGTGCTCATAACTCCTTCCCATCGGGGCATACGACGATGGCGTTTGTGGGTGCCGAACTATTATCTCAGGAATATGCCGGTTCTTGTCCGTGGATTGCTATCCTTGGTTATGTGGTGGCAGCTGCCACCGGTTTCCTACGTATGTACAACAATCGGCACTGGCTGACAGATGTCGTAGCCGGTGCCGGTCTGGGTATCCTTAACGTGCGACTTGCCTACTGGCTGTGCGCATATGTGCGGAAAAAGCATAGCACGCACCCACATCGTTGTGCATAAGCTCTGCTGTTTAATAGATCGAAGTTTATAGTGTCACTCCTACAGCCTTGGCAAGTGTCTGGCGTATGAATCCGTTTATGGTTGTGCCAGTCTGTTGTGCCATAGCAGCAATGCGGCTATGAATCTCAGGCGTGAGGCGAACATTAAGGTTGCCGCTATATGGCTTGCGAGGCTCAATGCCATCTGCTTTACAGTTGGCAATATAGTCATCGACGGCTCCTTCGAAGTCTTGCCGAAGTTCGTCGACGTTTGTGCCTTCGTATGTTATCTTATCCTTGCTCATGCCTAATACCTCACCGTAAAGGCAATTGTCTTCGTCGCTGAAGTCAACGCTACCCGTGTAGCCTTTGTATTTCATTGTTCCCATAAAGTGGTATGTTTACATATCCTTATTCTCGGATAAGTCTTTAATCATCTTTCTTATGGTTCCTTTTAGTGGTGGAACATCTTCTTTAATAGTGTTATATACGACATCAGCATCGACTTCAAAATAGTGATGTGCGATTTTGTCTCGCATTCTCATTACGCCACTCCAATACACTTCTGGATATTTGGGTAACAGTTCTCCATGGGTGAGTTTATCAATACCTTTGACGGCTTCGCCTATAGCAATTAGGTTCATGCACACTGCATCGAGATGAAGCATCCCTCCGGGAGATGATGCGAAGTCATCGCCACAAGTGATGCCTTCTGAGCGCTCCTCAATCTTATTTAGAACTGAGAGAATGTTTGAAAGACTGTCGAGAACAAGTTCCTTGTCAAACATAAATTCCCTCCCTTTGAATCCGTTGTCTTAACAATGCATTCATATTGTCTCTTACTCTCACCAAGTCTACCTTTGTGCCAAAAAGATGTTCAAGGTCAGACTGAATGTGGTCGAGTGTAATAAAGGAAGGGGCTTTGCCTTCATAGCACACATCCACATCACTGTTTTCTGTCTGTTGACCACGTGCAACGGAACCGAAGATGCCTAACCTTGTAAGTCCATACTTGGAACAGGCTATAGGCTTGTATTGCTTGAGGAGCAACAATATTTCAGATGTGGTTTTCATAAGCATTGCTGTTTATACCGCAAATTTAAGCAATATTCTCGACATTGCAAGGAAAAACGGAAGAATTTTATCTCTTAGCCCGCTCCATCATATCCCTCAGATCTTTCCCCGGGTGCTCGAAGGCTTCGGCAAGTTTGAGGAAACGCTGATAGGCGGCACGAGCCTTGGCATGTTGTCCAAGCATGTCATAGCAAACACCGGTATAGTAAGGTGTGGTTATGGACGTCGGGTCGTCATGCTCAGCCTGCAAGAAGAGATCTACGGCGTGGCGATAGTCTTGGCCTGCATAGTAACCTTCAGCCAATCCACGATGACAGGCGAAAAGAATAGCGTTGTTGGGATAGAGAAGGGACATGGCTCGACGGAAACATGCCATGGCTTGAGGATATTCTTTCAGCGTATTTAGCACAGCACCTTGATGGTAGAGTGGGGCGGCGATATCCGAGTCGGACAGAGCAATGGCTTTGTCGAGCGCTTTGCGGGCCTGCTCGGGCTTATTCATTTGCTCAAAGCAGATCCCAAGGTTGAAGATGTTCTTGTAGGTGCTGTCACCCTGCTGGAGGAGTAGCAGATAACTGCTCATGGCAATCTCGTATTGTCGTTGGACAAAATAGATATCAGCCATGATATTGTTGACGGCGAGGTTCTTTTCATCGTGCATCCAGTATTTGTTGCAAAGTCCCTCAGCTTTCTCGGGCAGGTCGAGGGCGAGATACTCACTTGCGAGGTCAGCCACGATTTCTCCATCCATAGGCCATCGCAGGAGGATCTCTTTTCCCCACGAGATGGTCTTGCTACGGTGCCGCAGTTTTCTGTGACTATAAAAGAGGCGACGCATAGTATCGTGATCAAGTGAGTCAATGGCCGTTGAATCAAGGGCTGAGATGCAACGGGCATAGTTGTGTTGCCGATAGAGGCATTCTGCAATCTTCATTTTCACGGCAGTTGTAGGTTTTCTCTTTAAAATAGCCTCATAATATTTGAGAGCTCCTGAGAGGTCGTAAGCTGCAAGGCATGAGTCACCCTTGTGAATATCATCGGCATGAGCAATGGAGACGGAGGAGAGCAATATGATAAGAAAGAGTATTTGTTTCATGATTTTTGTTTTTACAATATGATGATTAAACGATTAATCTGTATCCTATCCCTCTCACGTTGATAATCTGAATGTTCTCGTCGAGGGAGAGTTTATGTCGGAGCTTGGTGATGAAGACTTGGAGACTGCGGCTGTTGAAGAAACTGTCGTCACCCCAAAGATCAAGAAGAATGCGGCGTGTCTCCACCACTTCGCCAGGATGTTTGGCGAGCATACGCAGGAGCTGTGTTTCGCGGTGAGAGAGGTCCAGGGCTCGCTTGTCGATGGTCAACTGCTGAGTATAAACATCCAAGTGGTAACGACCGATGTCTAACACTTCGTGATCTTCATCTTTTTTGTGCTCGATTGCTGAAGGATCATATCTCCGTGCGCGGGCTACGAGGGCATTGATGCGCACGATGAGCTCCTGCATACCGAAAGGTTTCTTCAGATAGTCGTCGCCACCGTTATGGAACCCTTCCACTACATCGTTGACCGCAGTACGGGCGGTAAGGAAGAGAACAGGCACAAACCGGTCTTGCTTCCGGATACGCCGTACCATCTCGAAGCCATCCATCCTTGGCATCATCACATCAGCCACAACGATGTCGGGACGATGCTCCTCAAAGCAACGCAATCCCTCCTCACCATCCCCGGCAATGGTGATACTGAAGCCCTGAGCCTCCAGAGTATCCTTGATGATCATGGCGAGGGTTCTTTCATCCTCGACGAGTAGAACTTGTATCTTATCCATCGAAATGCAGATTGAATGTTGAACCTTTGCCCGGTGCGCTCTTCACCGTGACGGTACCTCCGAGACGCTCCATCATCGTCTTAACGAAATAGAGCCCCAGTCCATAGCCTTTCACATCCTGCCGGTCCCCATGAGGCACACGGTAGAACTTGTCAAAGATATAGCGTTGCTCCCGCTCCGTCAATCCGATGCCGTGGTCGCTGACACTGATATTAGTACCGTCAGCAGTCTTCCGGGCCATCAAAGTTATATCCGCCTTTGGGCCGGAATATTTGATAGCGTTGTCAAGGAGGTTAGACAGAATATGTCTGAGATGAGTGGCATCGGTATGGATCGTAAGACTTTCCGGAATATCGATAGATACATGCATCGGCTTGTCTGCTTTCAGTTTCTGCTCAGCATAAAGGCCTTCGACCAATGCTTTCAAAGCGACATCTTCCTTATTTATTCTCAATGTCTTTCTCCGTTCCATACTCATGGAGAGAATCTCCTCGACGAGGCCACTGAGCTTCTTCAGTTGTTCTTGTCCTATCTTCAGGTACTTCTCAGTCTTTACGGGGTCCTGTGCCATGTGGAAGTTAAGCAGTGCATCGTTGGCGGCATAAGCCACAGCGATGGGTGTCTTCAATTCATGCGTGATGTTATTTGTGAAATCACTCTTCATCTCGTCGAGACTCTTTTCTTCCCGAATGACGTGAATGAGATAGAGGAAGACGAAGAGGAGAAGCAGCATGATGGTTATGGAGGTGAAGAGTATGCCTGCCATCTGTCGCAGTACAATTGTACTTGTCGTAGGGAGAATGAGCCGATAGGAGATGGGGAGCACGATTTCCAGTGAATAGTTGAATGTCTCATGAGAGCCTTGCACGGGCTTGCCGATTGTCATGATTGTGTCCTGGCGCACAGGATTGTTAAGATCTGTCTTGCGCCGATAGATGTACAGTAGTTGATGAGGACTCGTGATGCCAATCTTTGCTAATTCTCGCGTCAGACAGCGGTCATACTCCCGGACATTGACCTCGGAAACCCCATCGACGGCAGAGTGGAGGGCGCGCTGAATGAAGAGTCCAATAGAATCCACTCCATTGCGCGTGCGCAGTGCCTCCTCCAGACCTCCCGTCGGCATGGGCTCCTGCTCATCTATACGCTCACTTCCCAAAGAGAGACTCTTCCGGGCTTCCGACCACCCTTTATTCTTCTTATAATAGAGCATGAACGTGGTCGTCTTGTAGTCTTTCTGGCGGCGGAGCTTTTTGATACGAGTGTCAATCTCTTCATAATCGGCTTTTCGCATGGCCTCCTGGATGTCGGAGTGCAGTTTCCGGTTCATGGTGCTGTAGAGGCCCATGAGCCAGTAGGCTTGGTAACCGATGATGATGGTCAAAGCGATCATCACAAGAATAGCGATATGTCGGATAGAATTGTTCATCGTTCGCAAAGATACGCTTTTATTATGAGGCCGACAAGGGACGGTAAGACTAAATAACACTTCTGTTAAGGCTTGGTAAGTGGCTGGGCTTTCTTTACCGAATGGATTTTGCGTAATTTTGCAGTAGAAATAATAGGATTATGAAGCAACATTTATTATTTGTCTCCTTGCTCCTCACCGTTCTCCCGGTGGGAGCTCAGGAAAGGAAAGACTCAACAACCACGGACACCCTCAATATGGAGCGAGTCGTTCATGACCTCCCTGAGTTTGTGGTCAAGGGAGAACGCCCTATCGCACGTGTGCAAGGCAGTACAATCACTTATGACCTGCCTCGACTCATTGAGAAGAAAGCAGCCGACAACGTATATGAGGCGTTGAAATATCTCCCTGGTGTCACGGAAATGGACGACAAACTCACACTTGGCGGCATGGCAGTGACCGTGATCCTCGACGGCAAGGTGTCGACGATGACGGAAGACGAGCTCACTGCTTTGTTGAAGTCGATGCCTGCCTCAAAGATAGCTAAGGTGGAAGTGATGTATAATGCACCTGCGCGGATGCAGGTGCGAGGAGCCGTCATCAACATCGCGTTGCGGCATGGAAACGCTGATGGGGTACCTCTCACCGGAGAAGCAGGAGCGACCTATCGCCAGGAGCATGATGAAAGTTTTGAGGAGCGCGCCACCTTATTATATAGTAGACAGAAACTATCCATGGACATGATGGTTGCTCATCATCACGGACGGTCTTTCTGTAAACGTGATGAGCAGACACGGCAGACGCTCGACAAGGGTTCAGTGTACGACATCTCTTCAGCACAGTCGAGCCGAAGTCATGATTATGGCGATGACCTGAGGTTTGGCCTTGACTATCGCTTTGCAGAGAACCATAGCCTTAGCCTCGTCTACACCGGAGCATACAAACATGGAAAGATATGGACAACGAATAATGGAAACGTAGAGGGCAGCAATGATATTCGCAATCACAGTTGGCTCCATGATGTTCGCCTTGACTATCAGTTACCCATTGGCCTGAAGCTCGGAGCTGAGATGACTTATTATGCTACTCCGGAGCATCAGCAGCTGCGGGGCTTGCTCCCTACGGGAACGATGAACTATCAAGTGGATGACAATCAGCGTGTGAACCGTTGGAAGTTCTTCCTTGCTGAGGAACAGAGTTTAGGCAAAGGGTGGGGCATCAACTATGGTGCTGTTTATAACCTGAGCATCAATCATACCTCTCAGCAATATGTGGAGAAAGAGAACACTACGGGGGCTAATCCTATGGATGAACGGACGCGGCAGCGTGAGGATGATGTGAATTTTTATGTTGGAGGCAGCAAGCGTTTCGGTTCTGCGTTGTCTTTGGAAGGTTCTGTAGCTGCAGAATATTATCATTCGCCGGTTTGGAGTAAGTGGACAGTCTATCCTACTTTCAATCTGACGTGGATGCCTGCGGCGGGTCAGATGCTGCAGTTCGGATTGAGCTATGACCGCAGCTATCCATCCTATTGGGAGATGACGAACTTCACGAGCTATAGCAATGGCGGTTATGATGAGATCACAGGTAATCCGAATATCAAGCCATCCGACTCTTACAATGCCCACCTCGTGTATCTGTTGAGGGGAAAGTATCAAGCCGTGCTGTTCTATAACTATACGAACAACTATTTTGTACAGAGTCCGTATCTGCGCAGTGACCGTCTTGCTATCACTTATCAGTATCAGAACTTCGACTTTCACCGGCAGGTTGGAATTCAACTGACAGCTCCTTTCCAAATAGGCTCATGGTGGAATCTGCGCCCGACGGCTATTGGTATGTATATGCAGGAGAAGGATGACAGTTACTTCACGTTGGCCATCAACCGGCACCGCTTTGTCTTCGTCGGACTACTTGACAATACATTCACACTGAGCAAGAAGCCGGATATCACCCTTAACCTCACAGGAAAGGTGCAGACACGAGCCATTCAGGCCATCTATGACCTCAGCGGTTGTCAGCGTCTTGACATGAGTTTGCGATGGACGTTTGCGCGCAAGCATGCCGTTCTTCGTCTCTACTGCAATGACCTCTTTGAGAGCAGCTGCATCACACCGACCATCGATTATGCTAATCAGCATCTCGCTATGCATTTCTCTACCTATCGTGAGTTCGGTATCAACTTCACCTATAAGTTCGGCAATTATAAGGAGCAGAGGCACGAGGGCGTAGATACGTCGCGATTCTGAAAAATCCTAAATTTCTCCCAAGTTGGGTCCTATCTTTGCCGACGAAAACGAATAAGGCAATGATAGAACAGATATTGGAGCAACTGAACAATGTAGACAAGACGTTGCTGCTGTGGCTCAACTTTGATGGCGGACGATGGATGGATACCTTTTGGTATACAATCTCGAACAGTCATATATGGATTCCCGTACTCGTGGCGGGAGGCATCGACCTTTGGCGAACAAGCGGAGGGTCATGGAAACGGCGCTGCTACTTCCTGCTTATATTGGTTGCAATAATGGTGCTGTCGGACCAATTATCCTCTGGAGTTATCAAGCCGCTTGTGGGGAGAATCAGACCGAGCCATGAGCCTTCGCTCCTCCCTTACCTCCATCTTGTCAACGACTATCATGGAGGCCTTCATGGCTTCGTGTCAGGGCACGCCACAAATATCACAGCTGCGGCGACCTGGTTCTGGCTTGTCTATCGGGACCGGCTCACGCACGTCTGCCTTCTCTTTCTTGCATTTGCCATGAGCTATTCGCGCCTGTATCTTGGGGTTCATTATCCGGGCGATATCGTGTGCGGAGCCCTGCTCGGCTTCCTTATCTCCTACAGTGCTTACGTCCTTTGCCGTAGAAGTTCTTCCTTCCACCGTTCTGAGCGACCCAAGTTTCTCTTAGGTGCCTTTGCCCTCACGCTGGCGGGTATCATTGTCTATACCCTCGCCAGCATGATCGTGTATGAGGTAGTAGCGTGATTCAGTCGATGAATCGCTTGAGGATGCCGCCATACTGGTCGATACGGCGGTCGCGGAGGAACGGCCACCAACGGCGCACCTGCTCGCAACGGTTCAGGTCAATCTCCACAATCTGCTCGCACTCATCTTTATTATTGGCACGGAACAGGAACTCGCCCTGCGGGCCTGCCACGAAGCTCGAGCCCCAGAACTGGATGCCATTGGTCTGATGACTTGGGTCGGGCTCGTAACCAACACGGTTGACGGTGATGACGGGGAGTCCGTTGGCTACCGCATGCCCACGCTGCACCGTTGTCCATGCTTCACGCTGCCGCTCTTGCTCTTCAGGCGTATCGGACGACTCATAGCCGATAGCGGTGGGGTAGATGAGCATCTCGGCACCTTGGAGCGCCATGAGACGCGCTGCCTCGGGATACCACTGGTCCCAGCAGACAAGCACGCCGAGACGGCCCACGGAGGTGTCGATGGGATGGAAGCCGAGGTCACCGGGGGTGAAATAGAACTTCTCGTAGTAGGCGGGATCGTCGGGGATGTGCATCTTGCGGTATTTGCCGGCTATCGATCCGTCGCGCTCAATGACCACTGCCGTATTGTGATAGAGGCCTGCTGCACGTTTCTCGAAGAGGGAGGTGACGATGACGACACCGCACTCTTTAGCTATTGCTCCGAAGAACTCAGTCGATGGACCGGGAATAGGTTCTGCGAGGTCGAAGAGGTCGACATTCTCTGTCTGACAGAAATAAAGACTATTGTGCAGCTCCTGAAGAACGATGAGCTCAGCGCCTTGCTTGGCGAGCGCTCTGCACTTAGCTGCGAGCCGCTGTTTGTTGTCCTCTACATCGGAGGTGTTATGTTGCTGGATGATTCCTACTTTTAATGTCATATGTTATGGTATTTTCGTTATTCTGGTATTTGCATCGTTATGCAATGGATGGAGCCGTGCTGGCGTACGATAACCGATGCATCGAGCGGGATGATCTCACGGCCGGGGAAGGCTTCCTGGACGATGCGGATGGCTGCCTGGTCCTTTGTGGGCTGATTGTAGACCGGGAGGATGACGGCGCCATTGATGATGAGGAAGTTGGCATAGGTTGTGGGGAGGCGCTCGTCGTCATACATCATTGCATCGGGCATGGGGAGCTTCAAGAGTCGGTAAGGCTTGTCCTCCGTTGTGCGAAGCGTTTTCAGTTCCTCTTCCAATTCGCGAAAGTCCTCATATTGTGGATCGTCCTTGTCCTCGCATCCTACATAGGCGATGGTGTCGTTGGGGCAGATCCTCACGATGGTGTCGATATGTCCGTCCGTATCATCGCCGATGAGGTTGCCATGATGGAGCCATACGATGCGCTCAGCGCCAAGCGTCTCCTCAAGCTCTTCCGTGATGTCTTGCTCGTCCATCGGTTGGTTACGATGGGGTGCAAGGAGACATTGCGCCGTTGTAAATACAGTGCCTTTACCGTCGCTCTCTATCGAGCCGCCTTCAAGTACGAAGTCGGTATGGTTCTCCAACGTTACTATCGGAGATTTCTCTTCGAAAGCTCCCTGACGAAAGAGATTTGACGTGATAGCGTTGTCCTTCTCCCATGCGAACTTCTCTCCCCAGCCGTTGAACTTGAAGTCAAGCAGATGCCAGGAGTCGTCAGCCGTATCTTTCACGGTGATAGGGCCGTGGTCGCGTGCCCAAGTGTCGTTGATGGGGCACGGATAGATGGTGGTGCGCGTTATCTCTTCTGGAGAAAGCGCTTGTGAGAGCGTCTCTTTCAAGTCTTCGGGGTTCTGCGCAGCGATGATGAGCTTCTCATGCTGTGCGATGATCTTGGCGAGCGCGAGGTAGGTCTGCGTGATCTCCGTGAGATAAGGTGCCCAGTCGGTATCAGCGTTGGGCCAGGTGATCATCACGCCGTCTTGTGGTTCCCATTCAGCGGGAAGGATGAGTCTGGGTTGGGACATATTATATTGGTATTGCTTGCAGGGGCTACCCCTGCTTTGTTATGTTTGCAAAATTAAGGAAAAAATAGAAGAAAGGCGTTGCAGGATTATAAAAAAAGAGTTATTTGTTTGTGGTATTAGATTTATTGGGTAAATTTGCGGTAAGAAATAATTGCACAGATGCTTGAGTTTAAGAATGTGAGTGTATCGTTGGGAGCCGACGGCCTCTCGTCACCCTTCTCGCTGATTGTCGAGAGTGGTGAGACTGTTTGTCTGCGTGGGAACCATGGATCGGGCAAGACCCGAATCTTGTCTGCCGTATTAGGATTAAGTCCACTTGCGGAAGGCTTTATCACGCTCGACGGAGAACTCATTACGCTCGGTTCTGCTCCTTATTTCCGCAGAATGATGGCCTATATTCCGCAGAATCTGCCTGGAGATAGCATCACGTTAACAGAAATTTGCTATGATTTGGGGCTGAAAATCGATGATTTGAAGGATGTAGATGCTACGTTGAAGGACAAAAAGTTCAAGATGCTCGGTGCGGAGAAGAAACAGGAACTGCTATTGCAAGTGGCTCTGCAGATGAACCGGCGCATCCTGTTGGTCGATAATATCCGCTACACTCCTGTTAACGCAGCGTTACTCAAGAGAATCGCTGAGAAAGGAACCGAGATTATCTACACGTGTGTGGAAAATCAATTTGAATATAATAAGGTTATAAATCTTTGAGATAAATCGCCCATCTAGAAAATATCGTTATGAAAATATCATTGTTAGGCATCGTTTTAGGACTGGTGCTTGTCGCTTTTCCTATATTTATTATCTTCCAATATCGTCTTACGTTGCTAAATCGGTACGTGAAGTCGATCGTGCGCCTCATTGTATCGGTAGCTGTCGTTGCGCTATGTACGTTTGCGAGTGTGAAGTTGAACAGCCTGGCTCTCAATATTCTTCTAGCATTGCTGTTCTGTGTTTTCTCGACGGCCATGTCTGTGGTGAAGTCGCGTCTGAAGTTTGAGCGGTCTTTCCTTCCATTACTTGCAGGTACGCTTGCGGGAGCAATCGTTGTGGGTCTCTATTTCATCTTCTTGGTCATGGGAGCACGTGGAGCCCAGGTATCTACTTGGCTCATTCCTATCTATGGCTTGCTGGCAGGTGGCATGATTGAGGCTAATGCTCGTGCATTAGAAACGTATTATTCCGGATTGCGCCACCATAATCAGCTCTATTATTATCTGCTTGGCAATGGCTGTACACACGCCAAAGCCACGGAATATTTCTTCCGTCGTGGTCTTCAGACATCGATTGTTACGGTCTGCAAGCGTATGTCCGCGGTGACGTTTGCTGCTGCTCCCAGTATCTTCTTTGTGGCTGTGATGGGAGGCATGGATGTGCTCACGGCTGCTGCGCTGCAAGTGTTCTTGTTGTTTGCTGTGCTCTCCGCCTCACTCATTTCTGTCTTTGTGTCGCTCTTGATAGGAAGGCGCTACAACTTTGATGAATATAATAAGTTGAAGAAAGTGTTCAAGAACGAGACGAAAAACGATGTCAAAGCTGAGCCTATTGCTGAGCCGAAGACTGAGCAGCCTCAATAGCGCGCAGCATGCTCTCACAATAGTTCTCTGCTGAGCATTCTTTTGTGAGGAAGTCTTGCATGTTGTGCACTTTCCTTTTCATCCCTTCCTGATCCGAATAAGCAAGTTCTATTTTCTGCGCGATCTCTTCGTCGGTCTTTGCAATGATGCCGCGTTCATCCGTGATATATTCTTTGGTGACATCGTTCTCGTTCATGGCTATCACCCGCCCTTCCCATGCCGATTGCATCAGCACAATCAAGCCTGCGGGGCAGTTGTATTTGGCGATATTCAAAACGAAAGTCGATTCTCTCATGCCTTGCATGAAATAAGGAAAAGGCAGATGGCTGAACGTTTTAACATTCTTGGGTATGCTCTTACCTTCTTTCGGGGTAAAGCCAACGAAAAGGAACTTCCATTGGGGTAAAAGCTTGGCTATGTGCAGACATCTGTCCCAGTCGCGATGAGTATTGCCTCCACAGAAGATTCGTTTCCCATTATCGTTGAACTCTCGCGCATAGCCCGGATACTGATTATAGTCGCGTAGGAGGGGTAAAGGTCTTGAAGTGTGGAGCACCTTTTGTATCAATTTTTCATAACTCCGACTATTTATGAGTTGAATATATCTCTTGCTTTTCACAGCCTTTCGATAGAGAAAACGCATGAGGCGGGTACGCATCGATTGATCGTCCTTGAGCGTGAGATTAGAGGATATAACTTTTATCTTCTTATGCTTGAGCATGCTGATCCACCAACAAAGAACACCGGCTGAGCATAAGTAAGTGATGATTGTATCTCCAGCTTTTGCTGTGTTTACGGCATGCAGTGCCCCTCGAAAATCATTGACATATTCATTGCTATTCGTGGGCGTATGGAGATATTCTGCTTCATAGCCTTTGTCCTTCAGATATTTGATAAGGAAAGGAAATGTGTCAACATCATAATGGGTTAAATAATAGACCATTGTTATCCTGATTATTTTATTCTTATCGTCTTTATCCAATCCTTCAGCACCCCGTGGTACTGATCCTGCGAGTCAGCCACAAGGATAAGCACGCGGGAGCCATCTTTGAGTTTGGGTCCTAAGCACATGCCTTCGTAGTTGGCGATGTTTTGCTTGAGCAGTGTCAAAGAGGTGCGCCATTTGGCGAGCAGTTCTTTGCTTGTATCTCCGGGCTTGAAATGGAAAAGTTTGCAGTTGACAAACGAGCCCAGTTTCTTTTTAGGCACATAGAACTCGCGCTCTAAGACGAGCAACGAGCCATCGTCAAGCGCACAGATTGTACCGATGCCGTGTGCATAAAACTCTGCCTTCGCTTGGTCTGCTATAGGTTCATCAATGGTGTAGGGATAATCGTGTAGAGGTTGTAATAACGTATCATAGCTTTGCATGATGACGTTTCCACTCTCATTGCAAGTCCAGAGAGTCTGTGTGGAGTCGTTGTAGCTGAGTGCTTCTAATCCGAGGTTTCCCGGGAGACTTTTATAATAGGGCGTAGGCGGAATCTCACGGCCTGTGAGTTTCCCGGTCATGTCATATTCCTTGATGTAGTTGTCTGCTTCACCACTGATGAAAATCGTGTTTGTGCGCGGATTATAGGCAATGCCTTCATCGTCTCGTGCCGGCTTCGCAGCAGAGCGAAACCCTTCATTGGTGACAGCTAAGAGCTCCCCCTTGACAGAGTCGAGCTTGATGCGCCACACAAAGTATCCGTCTGTTGCCGACTTATCACTGACCACAGCGTATCGGTCTCCGCCCAACCACGTGATGCCACTGTAGTTGCCTGCGGGAATCGTTGCAAAATGATGTTGCGGAAGGAGGGTGACGATGAAAAGAAGAAGGGAATATAGCATGTCTAATATAATTTTGGATTCATTTGAATCTCGGGTCGGTTAGGTCCCCGGAGGGGGCCAATATGGTTAGCCCCAGGCAAGGCGCAGCCGTAGCCTGGGGTTAAGACCATATTCGATAAAATTAACTGTCGTCCTCGAAGAGGGCGAACCTTAGAAATTCGTCTTTAGCAAATTCTGCGCGATCCGTCACCAATGACCACGTCAATGACCTGCGGCTCATGGCCGTATTTCTCATTGAATCTAGCCTTGGCGTCTGCGATGAACTTGTCGTAGAGGTCGTCTTTCACGAGGTTGATGGTGCAGCCACCGAAGCCGCCACCCATGATACGGCTACCTGTGACACCGTCTTCCTTAGCGATGTCGTTGAGGAAGTCGAGCTCCTCGCAGCTCACCTCGTACTCCTTGCTCAGGCCATAGTGAGTCTCGAACATCTTCTGTCCTACAGTCTCGTAGTCGCCCTTCTCCAGAGCGTCACTGACAGCGAGCACGCGGTCTACCTCACCGAGCACGAAGTGTGCGCGCTTGTAGTCCTCTGCGCTTACCTCAGCCTTCACAGCCTCTAAGTCATCCCAGTCAGCATCGCGAAGGGTGTCGAAATGACGGTCTGTGAACTTAGCGTTGAGTGCCTTCACCACATTCTCGCAGGAGTTGCGGCGGTCGTTGTAAGGAGAGCCTTTCAGCTCGTGCTTCACCTTAGAGTTGAGCAGGACGAGCTTGTAGCCCTTCGGCTCCCAGGGGAAGTATTCAAACTCACGGCTGCGGCAGTCGAGACGCATCAGCTTGCCTTTCTTACCGAAGACTGAAGCGAACTGATCCATGATACCGCAGTTCACACCGATATACTTATGCTCCGTTGCCTGACCAGCGAGCACGAGATCCCACTTGGAGACCTTGTTGTCACCGAAGAGATCGTTGAGTGCGAAAGCGAAGCAGCTCTCCAAAGCAGCGCTTGAAGACATGCCTGCACCTAAAGGTACATCGCCTGCGAAAGCAGCGTTGAACGGCTTCACATCGACACCACGGTCCATCATCTCACGGCAGATGCCATAGATGTAGCGAGCCCATGTAGCCTTCGGACCTTCGGGGTCATCGAGGGTGAAATGAGCCATGTCTTTCAGGTCGATAGAGTAGACGTTGACACTCTTTTGTCCGTTCGGACGAATCTCTGCCATGATGCCCTGCTCTACGGCTCCTGGGAAGACGAAGCCACCATTGTAATCTGTATGCTCACCGATGAGGTTGATACGACCCGGTGATGCGTAAACGTTGCCTGTCTCACCATCGAAGTGCTTAATGAAACGGCTTCTTACAAATTCTATATCCATATCAAATGGGTTTTATTGGTTAATAATGTCTTTAAAAGATTACTTCTGCACACCGAACTTGTAGATTGTGGTCTGCTTGTAGCGCTCACCCGGATCCAATACTACCGATGGGAAGTAAGGACGGTTAGGAGAGTCGGGGAAATGCTGTGCCTCGAGGCAGATAGCGGAGCGCTTCGGATAAGTAGCGCCGTGTGTGCCCTTGATTCCTGCGAGGAAGTTACCGGTGTAGAGCTGGATGCCCGGCTCTGTGGTGTAGACCTCCATCGTGCGGCCGCTCACAGGTTCGTATGCCTTTGCAGCGAAGGAGAGCACGCCTTCTTCCTCTTTGTTGAGCACATAGCAGTGGTCGAAGCCGGTGCCATTCTTGATCTGCTCATTGTCGGCGTTGATATCGCGGCCGATAGGCTTCGGAGTACGGAAGTCAAATGGAGTGCCTTCTACCTTGCGGATCTCACCGGTTGGAATAGAAGTGTTGTCGATGGGGAGATAGAAGTCGGCATTGAGCTGCAGTTCTACGTTCTCAATAGACGGCGTAGGATCAGCGATACCTGCCAAAGCGAAGAATCCGTGGTTAGTAAGGTTGATGATGGTCTTCTTGTTGGTCGTTGCAAGATAATCGATGTGGAGCTCGTTGTCGTCTGTCCAAGTATAGACGACGGTAACCTTCAACTCTCCGGTGTATCCCTCCTCACCGTAAGGAGAAACATAGTTGAGGGCGAGCGTGTGGTCGTTCATCAGTTCCGGTGACCATACCTTGACGTTGAATCCCTTCTTGCCTCCGTGGAGATGGTTAGGACCATCGTTGCAGGCTACCTGATAATGCTTGCCGTGGAGCGTGAACTCACCTTTGGCAATGCGGTTGCCGAAGCGTCCGATAAGTCTTGAGAGATAAGGCTCCGGTGAGTTGATGACGTCCTGGATGTTGTCATGGCCCATGATGACGTTGGCTCTCTTTCCGTTGCGGTCAGGAACCATGATAGCTACGAGTGCACCGCCATAGTTGGTGATAGCCACTTCGTTACCTTCACTGTTTCTCAGGATAAAGAGGTCAGTCTTCTTGCCATTCACTGTGGTCTGAAAGTCCTCACGCTTCAGACCGCATACATTTGGTGTTTCTTCAGTGTTTGCCATATGAATGTGTCTTTAGTTGTAATCTATGTTATCTGTCTATGTTATCTGCTTGTTTCTATAGCTTAATGCAAAGTAAACAAAAAATCTTGAGAGTGACAACTAAAAGCGCAAAATATTATGGCATTTTTAATGTTAAATATCCTTATTCCTGTAAGATTTGCTTATTTACACATCTTTTAATAAGGTCGGCATGGCAAGTTTATAAGTCGGGCATGGCAAGCAAGTCAGCAACGACATAGCTGGAACCTCCCACGAAGATGAAATCATCCTTATCGGCTTCTTCCAAAGCTTTATGGTAAGCGTTGGCGATGGACCCGCAGTTGGTGCCTTTGAGATGGTGCTTGGCTCCGAGTTCTGCCACTTTGTCAGCACTGAAGGCGCGCTTAGAAGTAGGTTGTGCCCAATAATAAACAGCATTCTTCGGAAGCATCTCCATGACGGTGTTGATATCCTTGTCGTCGACCATTCCGAAGACGATACGCAAGGTCTTGCATGGCTGCTGTTCTATCTGCGGAGCGAGATACTGCCATCCACCTACATTGTGACCTGTATCGCACACGACGCGTGGAATCTTTCTTATTGTCTCCCAGCGACCACGGAGCCCCGTGAGTTTACAAACGTGCGCGAGTGCTTCTTTCACATCCTCGTTGCTGATGGAGAACTTCTGCAGAAGAATAGGCATGGCTGTAAGCACCGTGTTCATATTCTTCTCCTGATAGTCACCGCCCAGGTCGCCGTGAATGTGTCCGAAGGTCGTCGTTTCATAGTCGCGGCCTCCATCCACGCATGCTTTAGAAGATGTGACTACCGGATGATCCTGTGCATATATAATAGATGTGTGGCACTCGTCTGCTTTCTTCTGAAAGACAGGACGTGTCTCAGGAATATCCTCACCAATGACAATAGGCACACCGGGCTTGATGATCCCGGCTTTCTCGCCGGCGATGAGTGCCAGCGTGTTGCCGAGAAACTGGGTGTGATCGAAACTGATATTCGTGATGATTGATACTTCCGGCGTGATGATATTCGTGCAGTCGAGCCTTCCGCCGAGACCTACTTCCATCACAGCAACATCTACCTTCTGCTCTTTAAAATAAAGGAAAGCGAGTGCCGTGGTGAGTTCAAAGAAAGACGGATGAAGGGGCTCGAAGAAACTGCGTTCCTTCTCCACGAAGTCGATGACCCGCTGTTCGGGAATCATTTCACCGTTGACGCGGATGCGTTCGCGGAAGTCAACGAGATGAGGGGATGTATAGAGACCGACCCTATAACCGGCTTGCTGAAGCACGGCTGCGATACTGTGAGAGCACGAGCCTTTGCCGTTGGTACCTGCGATATGAATCGTTTTATAAGCTCTGTGCGGATGTCCAAAATGTTCATCTAAAGCCTTCGTTGTCTGAAGGCCCGGCTTATATGCAGAGGCACCGACGTGCTCAAACACCGGTGCCGAATTGAATAAATAAGAAACAGTCTCTTGATAATTCACCCCAATAATGTTTTATGAGTTCATGAGTTCATGAGTTTATAAGTTCATGAGTTCATGATTAACTATTTAACCGTTCTTTGAGTCGTTCAAAGAAACTCTTCTTCGTGCTCGTGTCACTCTTGAAGTTCTCACTCTCACGAAGTTCCTCAATAGCTTTCTTCTCGCTCTTGGTCAGCGTCTTAGGCACATATACACTCATGTTCACCACGATGTCGCCCGTGCCCGAGCCATAGCCTTGCACAGCGGGAAGACCCTTGCCACGTAGACGTACGGTCTTGCCCGGCTGCGTGCCTGGATCAATCTTGAGAGAGATTTTCTTGCCGTCGATGGTAGGAATCTCCGCATCGCCGCCGAGAGCAGCCGTTGGGAAGTCGAGCATGAGATTATAGTAGAGGTCTTGCTTGTCACGGATGAACGTGTCGTTCTTCTCCTCTTCGATGATGACCTGAATGTCGCCGGGCACGCCGTTGTGAGGACCTGCGTTGCCTTTGCCGTGGACATTGAGCACCATACCCTCTTCCACACCGGCAGGGATATTAATCTCCACCACTTTCTCACCTTTGACGACACCCGTGCCGCCGCAGTCCTTACATTTATTCTTGATGATAGTACCCTCACCATGACAGGTAGGACACTCGCTCTGTGTCTGCATCATGCCGAACATGGAGCGCACGGTACGTGTCACCATACCGGAGCCATGACAAGTAGGACAAGTCTCTGGCTGAGCACCCCCTTCGGAGCCCGTGCCATTACACTTGTCGCAGACAACGTCTTCACGAACCTTGAACTTCTTCGTCACACCGCTGGCGATGTCCTGCAACGACAGTTTCACTTTCAATCGCAGGTCTGAACCACGGTATACGCGCTGGGATCTGCCATTGCCTCCTCCGAAGCCACCGAACCCTCCGAAGCCACCCTGGTGGCCTCCGAAGATATCGCCGAACATCGAGAAGATATCGTCCATGTTCATGTCGCCACTGAAGCCGCCGAAGCCACTTCCTCCTGGTGCATCGAATCCGAACTGATCATACTGCCGACGCTTGTCAGGGTCGTGCAGTACCTCGTAGGCTTCTGCAGCCTCCTTGAATTTTTCCTCAGCCACTTTATCGCCGGGGTTACGGTCAGGGTGGTACTTGATGGCGAGCTTACGGTATGCAACCTTTATCTCGTCTTCCGTGGCGTTGCGGTCAACGCCCAACACCTCGTAATAGTCTCTTTTCTCTGCCATAATTCTTGTCCTACCGCTTTATTGTCCTACTGCAACTTTCGCGTGGCGGATAACCTTATCGTTGAGCGTATAACCTGTCTGAACGCAGTCGATGACCTTGCCTTTCTTCTCGTCGCCCATGCCGGGAACCATAGCCACAGCCTCATGGAAGTCGGTATCGAAATCCTTGCCATCGGTGTCAATCTTCTTCACGCCGAGGCTCTCTAAGGCCTTGACAAACTTATTGAAGATCATCTGCACGCCATCCTTGATAGCCTTCGGGTCGTCGCTCTTGTCTTTCAGGGCGCGCTCAAAGTCATCGAGCACAGGGAGCACGGCTTTCACCGTCTTCTCACTGCCATTGAGGATGAGCTCAGCCTTCTCTTTCAGCGTGCGCTTCTTATAGTTGTCAAACTCAGCGAGCGTACGGAGGTACTTGTCTTTCAGATCAGCAATTTCCTTGTTGGCTTTCTCCAACGGATCTTCCTGCTTCTCTTCTTTCTTCTCAGCGTCCTTAGCATCAGCCTTCTTGTCCTCGGCCTTGTCGCTGGTCTTCTCTTCTTTCTTCTCTGCTTTCTCTTCAGTCTTCTTTTCGGACGACTGATTAGCCTCCGGCTGCTGGCCTTCGACTTTTATGTTTTTCTTTTCTTCTTCTTTTTCTGCCATAATGCTATAACCTTTTTGTTTTCCTCAGATAACAAAAATCGTGCCACGCATTAGTTTATTCGTACATTCCCGCTCTCTGCTCCTTGATCTGGTCGTCGTGGATATACTCATCGTAAGGCATGAGCTTGTCGATGGTGCCCTTAGGTGTGAGCTCGATGATACGGTTGGATACGGTCTCAATGAGCTCGGCATCGTGAGAGGAGAACAGAATGTTGCCCTTGAAGGCCACGAGGTTGTTGTTCAGTGCCTGAATCGACTCCAGGTCGAGGTGGTTCGTAGGCGTGTCGAAGATGAGGCAGTTGGCGTTCTGGAGCTGCATTCTTGCAATCATACAACGCATCTTCTCACCACCGGAAAGCACGTTGACCTTCTTCTCTACGTCTTCCTGACGGAAGAGCATGCGGCCTAGATACGACTTCATGACGACCTCGTTGCCCGGGCCATACTGAGAGAGCCAGTCGACGAGGTTAAGATCCGACTGGAAGAACTTCGTGTTGTCGAGTGGGAGATAGGCGCTAGTGATCGTCACACCCCACTTATAAGTACCTGCATCGGCCTGGCGGTTGCCATTGATAATTTCGAAAAGAGCGGTCATAGCCTTGGGGTTATGACTAAGGAACACAACCTTCTGTCCTTTCTCAACGTTGAAGTTGACATGATCGAAGAGCACTGTTCCATCCTCATCGACAGCTTTGAGATCCTGTACCTCAAGAATCTGGTTACCCGGTTCGCGCTCCATCTGGAAGATGATGCCAGGATACTTACGGCTTGACGGCTTGATCTCCTCGACGTTGAGCTTCTCCAGCATTTTCTTGCGGCTCGTTGTCTGACGGCTCTTAGCCACATTGGCAGAGAATCGGCGGATGAACTCCTCGAGCTGTTTTTTCTTCTCCTCAGCCTTCATCTTCTGGTTCTGAGCCTGACGCAGAGCAAGCTGCGAACTCTCATACCAGAAACTGTAGTTTCCTGCGAAGACTGTGATCTTACCATAGTCGATATCGATGGTCTGTGTAGAAACTGCATCAAGGAAGTGACGGTCGTGGCTCACCACGAGCACCGTCTGATGCTCATCAATCTCACCGAGATAATCCTCCAGCCACTCCACGGTGTCGAGGTCAAGGTCATTGGTAGGCTCATCGAGCAGCAGGTTGTCGGGCTTGCCGAAGAGTGCCTTGGCCAGCATGACGCGCACCTTCTCATTATTAGATAGCTGCGACATCTGCTTCTGGTGGAGGTCCTCTGACACGCCGAGGTTCTGCAGAAGCTGTGCAGCATCGCTCTCAGCCTCCCAGCCGTTCATCTCAGCAAACTTCTCCTCGAGCTCAGCGGCGCGGTTGCCGTCTTCCTCCGTCATCTCCGGTTTGGAGTAGAGCATCTCGCGCTCCTTCATGTTGTTCCACAGCGCATCATAACCCATGAGCACGGTGTCGAGCACTTTGTAAGCATCATATTTGAAGTGGTCCTGCTCCAGCACGGAGAGGCGCTCGCCCGGTCCCATCTCTACGCTGCCTTTGTTAGGCTCGAGGTCACCGCTGATGGCACGAAGAAGGGTGGACTTGCCGGCACCGTTGGCACCGATGACGCCGTAGATGTTACCGCGCGTGAACTTGATGTTCACATCTTTATAAAGGACACGTTTGCCAAACTGGATGGCAAGATTGGTAAGTGTTATCATAGTTACAATCTTATTTAGTTACTACCTTAGTTGCGATCTTTTATATATTGTCTTTCGACAGTCCTTAACTGAAAAAAGACTGACCTCTTGTGAAGATCAGTCTTTTCGTGCGCCCTTAGGGATTCGAACCCTAGACCCACTGATTAAGAGTCAGTTGCTCTACCAGCTGAGCTAAGGGCGCAAGCCTTAATTAAAAAGAAGTGCGCCCTTAGGGATTCGAACCCTAGACCCACTGATTAAGAGTCAGTTGCTCTACCAGCTGAGCTAAGGGCGCATTCTGTACAATCATTCGTAAGACCTTAATAGCCTCATTTCTGAATTGCGGGTGCAAAGGTACGGCTTTCTGATGGTTCTACCAAATAAAATCATAACTTTTTTGAAATTTTCTTTGCTTAGGCCTTACTGTGACCTATTATTAGGGGGCCATCCTTGTGTAATAGCGCTTCGATTTCACTTAAATCGCGCTTCGATTTCACTTAAATCGCATCCCGATTTCACTTAAATCGCATCCCGATTTCACTTAAATCGCAATTAGCTAATTATAGCCAACTTATGCTCAGAAACTTCTTTTATGTGCAGAGTTTTTCGAAATAAACGTTAAATGTGCGCTTTTGTAAACAAAAAATGACTAGAAAAGTTGCACTTATCAATATTTTTTCTTATTTTTGCAGTGTTCGCTTAAACCGACAGGGAAAGCATTAAGACCTCTACAACTATGGGAAAATACAACATCACAGAAAAGAAAGAGAAAGACGCAGCTTATCGCACATTGGTTAATCCCAAACTCATGGATGAGCTTGAGCGGAAGATCAATGATATCATTATCATTCAGAAAAAATACAGAGACAAGGATTATTCTGCGAAGCAACTTGCCGAAGATCTGAATACGAACACGCGTTACATCTCCGCTGTGGTTAACGTGAGGTTCCACATGAACTATACCTCTTATGTCAATAAGTTTCGAATTCAGGAGGCCATGTCGATGCTTGTTGACAAGAGATATCAGGATCTGAACATGGAAGAGATCTCGGATATGGTTGGCTTCTCCAACCGACAGTCGTTCTATGCCTCCTTCTATAAGATCAATGGCATCACACCCCGCGAATATAAGTTGAGGCGTCTGCAGGCGCTGCCTCAGAAAGATGATAAGCCCAAGAAAAGAGGACGTAAGCCGGGCTCGAAAAACAAAGTAAAGACGGAGGAAAAGGCCTGAAGAAATCATAGAGAATAGGGCTAATTAATAAGATGATTTCCAATTCAAATAACTTTAATTATTCTGATGAGCGTTTCGCCGATCTTCAGATGCTCAGATACCGTATTGATGGTTTCGAAGCCCTGAATGCTCGGCGAAAGGCTTATATTTTTTATTTGGCCAAGGCTACATTAGCCGGCCGAGACATCACCACAGATCAATATGGCAAATATAACCTTGCGATAAGAAAAACGCTTGAAGCTGTATGGCAAGGTTGTAAAGACAAGACGTCGGATGACTTCCATCAGATAGAAGTCTATCTCAAGCGTGTGTGGTTCTCCAATGGTATCTATCATCATTATGGATGCGAGAAGTTCGTCCCCGGATTCTCAGAGTCGTGGTTCCGCAAAGCTGTAAAACAACTGGATTCGGATAAGTTGTCTATTGATGGTTATGGCAGTGTTGATGCATTGCTTGACACAATCTGCCCCGTCATCTTCGACCCGACAGTGCTCCCTAAGCGCGTGAATCAGGCGGAAGGTGAGGATCTTGTGCGCACCTCAGCCTGCAACTTTTATGAGGGCGTCTCGCAGAAAGAGGCAGAGGACTTCTATGCTGCAATGCGTGACCCGCAGGCAGGCGACTGTCAACCATCATGGGGATTGAACTCTAAACTCGTGAAGCGAGATGGCAAGATAACCGAAGAAAAATATACGACGAAGGGGCTTTATGGCCCTGTCCTGCAAAAGATCGTTTATTGGCTTGATAAGGCTAAGAGTGTGGCAGAGAACGACTTACAGAAGAAGCTCATCGACCTGCTCATCAAGTATTATACCACCGGCGACCTCCATGTCTTCGACGAATTCAGCATCGAATGGCTGAAAGAACAACAGGGTGAGGTCGACTTTATCAATGGCTTCATTGAGGTCTACGGTGATCCTTTGGGCCTGAAAGGTACGTGGGAAGGCATCGTGGAACTGCGGGACGAGAAAGCCACGCAGCGTACACGGACAATCGCTGAGAACGCACAGTGGTTTGAGGACCATTCTCCTGTAGATCCGCGCTTCCGCAAGCCGAAGGTTAAGGGCGTCTCTGCACATGTCGTACAGGCTGCGATGCTTGGCGGTGAGGAGTATCCTTCCACGGCTATCGGTATCAATCTGCCCAATGCCGACTGGATCAGGGCGCGCTATGGCTCGAAGAGTGTGACGATTGGTAACCTCACAGACGCCTACAACAAGGCGGCGCGTGGCAACGGTTTCAACGAGGAGTTCGTCATCGATGAGCCTACGCGCCAGCTGATAGAGAAATATGGAGATCTCTGTGATGACCTCCATACAGACCTGCATGAATGTCTTGGTCATGGTAGTGGACAGCTCCTTCCGGGTGTCTCTCCCGATGCCTTGAAGGCCTACGGCAGTACTATCGAGGAGGCGCGTGCCGATCTCTTTGGATTGTATTATCTCGCTGATCCTAAGCTCATCGAGCTCGGTCTCGTGCCGGATGCGGAGGCTTATAAGAGCCAGTATTATCATTATATGATGAATGGACTGCTCACACAGCTTGTGCGTATCAAGCCGGGCAACCAGATTGAGGAAGCGCACATGCGCAACCGCGCTATCATCGCGCGCTGGTGCTTGGCTCATGCCGATGGGTGTGTGGAACTGGTTTCTGTCAATGGCAAGACTTACGTGAAGGTCAATGACTATCAGCGTCTGCGTACACTCTTTGGCCGGCTACTTGCAGAGATACAGCGCATCAAGAGTGAGGGCGACTATGAAGGAGCCAAAGAGATGGTTGAGACCTATGGTGTTAAGATTGATGCCAAGCTCCATCAGGAGGTCCTTTCCCGCTACGAGAAGCTCAATATCGCTCCTTACAAAGGCTTTATCAACCCATGGATGAAGCCCGTGCTCGATGCTGACGGCAATCTCACGGATGTGAAGCTCGACTACACTGAGAGCTATGATCACCAGATGCTCCGCTACTCCCAGGAGTACGGCTTGCTGTAGCCAGCCTTTGTTTTTCCAAGCCAGCCCTTTGGTTTCCCCAAGTTCTGTGCCCCGCCGTTTACGGCGGGGATAATAAATAAAATCATGACCCAACAAGAAATACAAGACAAGATAAAAGAGCTGAAGCGTAGCTTCCGCCTGGTGATGAACGGTCCTGCCTCACAGTCGATGCGGGAGAAAGGCCTCGACTATCGTCTCAACTGGGGCGTGCCCTTCATTCAGCTCAAACAGATGGCTGCAGACCTTCCGCACGATTATGACTTCGCCATAGCCCTGTGGAAGGAAGATATCCGCGAGTGCAAGATCCTTGCAACCCTCCTCATGCCTCCCGACAAGATGCCGGAGGAGGTAGCAGAGATATGGATGGATCAAACCCACTCCCAGGAGATGGCTGAGATGCAGGCCTTTAACCTCTATCAGCACGTCGATTATGCGGCGAAGATAGCCTATCGCTGGATGGCCTCCGACAATGCTGAGCGTGAGATATGTGCCTACGATATCCTCGGCCGCCTCTTCATGAAGGGCCAGGAACCTAACGAGCGGGGTATCAACGAGTTTATTGATCAGGCAGTGACGGCTCTCAAGTCGCCCTCTGCAGGTGTGCGTCATGCCGCTATGAATGCTATCACTCGCTTTGCCGACTTAGGTCTCGTCTATGAGCGCGTGGCTAAGTCAGCACTGAAGCGAGAGGGTATAGATTTGCTTTAAAGTCATCGCGCCTCATATGTGACGCGTTTCCGCCTCATATGTGACGGTAACGCGCCCCATATGTGTCGCATTTCCGCCCCATATGCGACGCGTTCCCGTTTTATCTATTTGCTACTAACATCTGAATCTTTTACTTAATATGCTTAAGACTATCTCAAAACTTTCTTAAAATAAACGTCTTAATATCCTTTTTAATATAATTTAGGCCGCTCGGTTATGCTCCTCGGAGAGAAATTTGTACTTTTGCGTGTTGAAAAAAAAGAACGCAGAAAAGAATCCAAATTTCTCAATTATGGCAGAATCAGTAGATATTCGTGAACTGAACATCCTAATAGAGCAACAGAGCGGTTTCGTCAACGACTTGACGATGGGCATGAGCCGTGTCATCATCGGCCAGTCTCATCTGATCGACTCGCTGCTCATCTCCCTTCTCAGTGACGGTCATATCCTTCTCGAAGGTGTGCCTGGACTGGCAAAGACGTTGGCCATCAAGACGCTGTCAAAGCTCGTTGATGCCGACTTCTCCCGCATTCAGTTTACCCCGGACCTTCTCCCTGCCGATGTGATCGGTACAATGGTCTATTCGCAGAAAGATGAGAGCTTCCATGTGAAGAAAGGCCCTGTGTTTGCCAACTTCGTGCTGGCCGATGAGATCAACCGTGCCCCAGCCAAGGTGCAAAGCGCTTTGCTCGAGGCCATGCAGGAGCATCAGGTGACGATTGGCGATCAGACTTTTGACCTTCCCAAGCCGTTCCTCGTGCTCGCTACACAGAACCCTATCGAGCAGGAAGGTACCTATCAGTTGCCTGAGGCTCAGGTCGACCGTTTCATGCTGAAGGTAGTGATTGGCTATCCTACTATTGAGGAGGAGAAGCAGATCATCCGTGAGAATATCCAGAAGGCCTTCCCCGAGGTGAAGCCTGTGTGCAGCGCTGAGGATATCTTGAAAGCCCGCGAGGTCGTAGGCCAGGTCTACATCGATGAGAAGATCGAGCAGTATATCGCTGACATCGTTTTCGCATCGCGTTATCCTGACCGTTATGGACTTCCGAAGCTGAAGGATCTTATCACGTTCGGAGGTTCTCCCCGTGCCAGCATCAACCTCGCCAAGGCAGCCCGCGCCTATGCTTTCATCAAGCATCGTGGCTATGTCGTGCCGGAGGATGTGAGAGCTGTGGCTCACGACGTGATGCGTCATCGTATCGGTCTCTCCTATGAGGCTGAGGCAGCCAACGTGACGAGTGAGGAAATTGTAAGTCAAATCATCAACAAGGTGGAGGTGCCTTAATGGATACTTCTGATATTCTTAGGAAAGTAAGGAAGATAGAGATCAAGACCCGCGGTCTGAGCCAGAATATCTTCGCCGGACAATACCACTCTGCATTCAAGGGCAGAGGTATGGAGTTTGCCGAGGTGAGGGAATATCAGTTCGGCGACGATGTCCGCGACATCGACTGGAATGTGACCGCAAGGCTGCACCGGCCGTATGTGAAGGTCTTTGAGGAGGAGCGTGAACTGACGGTTATGCTCCTCATTGACGTCTCCGGCTCGCTCGATTTCGGTACCGTGAGTCAGACGAAGCGAGATATGGCAACGGAGATTGCTGCTACACTCGCTTTCTCGGCTATCCAGAACAACGATAAGATCGGCGTCATCTTCTTTTCCGACCGGATAGAGAAGTACATTCCACCTAAGAAAGGCCGCAAGCATATCCTGTATATCATCCGGGAGATGCTCGACTTCCATCCTGTGAGCCATAAGACAGACATCGCTGCGGCTACCGCTTATCTGACGCGTGTGATGAAACGTCGCTGCACGTCGTTTGTCATCAGTGACTTTTACGACAACAAGGATTTCACGCGTGAGATGGAGATTGCCAACCGCAAGCATGACGTTGTCGCTATCCAGGTCTATGACCAGCGTGCCAAGACGCTGCCAGATATCGGACTGCTGAAAGTGCGCGATGCCGAGACCGGCCACGAGATGTATATCGATACGTCCAACAAGAAACTGCGCCGGGCCCATACCGCTTACTGGATGGAGCGCGAGCAGCATCTGCGTGTGACGTTTGCCAAAAGCAAGGTCGACTGGGTCTCGATAGCTACAAATGAAGACTTCGCCAAATCGCTCATGCTCCTCTTCAAGAGGAGAGAGTGACCCCTAAGAGTTAAGAGTTAGGAGATAGGAGTTAGGAGTTGGAGGTTAGACTTTGTGCTTTAGGTGTTTAGAACAGAAGAAAGATAATATAATGAAGAGTTACACAAGATATATATTGACGGTTTGCTTGATGCTGCTATCGCTTGGGCTGAAGGCTCAGGTGACGGTAGAGCAGACAGTGGACTCTGTTGCCATGCTGATCGGTGAGCAGACGAAGCTGAGGCTTACCGTGACTTTCCCCGATGGGGCTAAGTTGCAGTGGCCTAAACTCAAGGAGCGTCAGTATGTGGCTCCGGGAGTGGAGATCGTGGAGTCGTTAGCTCCCGATACGCTGAGTTCCGGGAGCGAGATGAAAGTGGAGAAAGCTTATACAATCACTTCTTTCTATGAGCATGTCTATGCTATCCCGGCACTCAAGGTGAAGGTCAACGGCAAGCCTTATCAGGGTGCTACATGCGCCTTGAAGGTTATCACCGTAGATGTCGACACATTGCATCCTAACCAGTTCTTTCCACCGAAAGATGTACAGGACAATCCTTTCGAATGGTCGGAGTGGAGACCTTATTTTTGGCTCTCGGTCATTGTACTTCTCCTCTTTGTGGCTGGTTGCTATCTCTTCGTCCGTCTGAAGGAGAACAAGCCTATCATCACGAAAGTACGCATCATCCGTCATGTGCCGCCACATCAGCGTGCACTGAACGAGATCGAGAATATCAAGAAAGAGCATCTGCAGGTGAGCGAAGATCAGAAGACTTATTACACGCAGCTCACTGACACGCTCCGACAGTATATCCAGGAACGCTTCGGCTTCAATGCCCTGGAGATGACAACTGACGAGATTATCAGCAGACTGCAGGCTACAGGCGATCAGAAGATGATCGATGAGCTTCGTGAACTCTTCCAGACGGCTGACCTCGTGAAGTTCGCAAAATATTCGACACAGCTCAACGAGAACGACCTCAACCTCGTCAAGGCTATCAACTTTATTGATGAGACGAAGCAGGAAGGACAAGCTGTGGAGGAGAAGATAGTGCCGCGCCTCTCCGAGGACGATAAGAAGACACGCTCCAACCGCATCACCATCAAGACATTGCTTTGGGTGGGCGGTGTCGTGGCATTCCTGCTCTTGGCTTACATTATATATAATGTGTATCTCTTGTTGATGTAAAATGGAATTCGCTAATAAAGAATATTTCTTGCTGCTGTTGCTGCTCATACCATACGTGTTGTGGTATTTCCTCTATCGTAAGAAGAGTGAGCCCACGATGCGAATGAGCGACACGCGTGCTTACCTCAATGCCCCGAAGAGCTGGCGTGAGCGTATCATGGATATGCCGATGTTGTTGCGTTGCATCACCTTTACGCTTATCGTCATCATCCTCGCGCGCCCTCAGACTCATAACTCTTGGGGCAGCAAGACGGTGGAAGGCATCGATATCATGCTCGCTATGGATGTGTCAACCTCTATGCTTGCTGAAGATCTGAAGCCGAACCGCATTGAGGCTGCCAAGGATGTGGCTGCTGAGTTTATCTCCGGTCGACCCAATGATAATATTGGTCTGACAATCTTCGCCGGTGAGGCTTTCACGCAGTGTCCGATGACAACAGATCATGCCTCTCTGCTTAACCTCTTACAAAACGTGAGAACGGATATTGCAGCTCGTGGTTTAATCCAGGACGGTACAGCCATCGGCATGGGATTGGCTAATGCCATCTCCCGTCTGAAGACGTCCAAAGCAAAGAGCAAGGTCGTCATCCTGCTTACCGATGGTTCCAACAATATGGGCGACATTTCGCCGATGACAGCAGCGCAGATTGCCAAGTCGCTTGGTATCCGCGTATATACCATTGCAGTGGGAACCAATAAAGTGGCTCCTTATCCGATGCCTGTAGGCGGCACGGTGCAGTATGTCAACATCCCTGTGGACATCGACACAAAGACCCTGAGTGATATTGCAGCTACGACAGACGGAAACTTTTATCGTGCTACGAACACGGCACAGTTGAAGAAGATATACAAAGACATTGACCAGTTGGAGAAGACAAAGCTCGATGTGAAGAAGTACTCCAAGCGCTATGAGGCTTATCAGCCTTTCGCTCTTGCTGCCGTGCTTTGTCTGCTCCTTGAGATTCTGCTCCGCAACACCGTTTTGAGGCGGTTGCCGTAGTAAAATATAGAAATAACGAAGTCTCTTATGAGACAAGTAAGAATATAAAGAAATGCTTCGATTTGAAGATCCAATATATCTGTGGTTGTTATGGCTGATACCGCTCTTGGCATTAGTCAGACTCTTCGTGTGGCGTCAGCGTAAGGGCAAACTGAAGAAGTTCGGTGACCCGGCACTGGTGAAAGAACTCATGCCTGACGTGTCGAAGTATCGTCCCGCAGTGAAGTTCTGGCTGATGAATGCTGCGCTTGCCGTGCTCATCATTATGCTGGCGCGTCCGCAGATGGGTGCCAAGATCTCCCATGAGAAGCGTAATGGCATCGAAGCAATCATCTGTATGGACATCTCCAACTCGATGCTTGCTCAGGATGTGGCGCCGAGCCGTCTCGATAAGAGCAAGATGCTTGTTGAGAACATGGTGGATCACTTCACCAACGACAAGATTGGATTGGTGGTCTTTGCCGGCGATGCGTTCATTCAGTTGCCTATCACGAGTGACTATGTCTCGGCAAAGATGTTCTTGCAGAACATTGACCCGTCGCTCATTCAGACGCAGGGTACTGACATTGGGCGTGCTATCACTGTTGCCATGCACAGTTTCACGAAGCAGGACAATGTGGGCCGCGCCATTATCGTCATTACCGATGGTGAGGACCATGAAGGCGGAGCTGAGGAAGCAGCTGCTGCTGCGAAGAAGCAAGGCATCAACGTGTTCATCTTGGGTGTTGGTAGTCCCAAGGGCGCACCTATCCCAATGGGTGATGGCAATTATATGAAGGATGCGAGCGGTCAGACCGTGATGTCGGCACTCAATGAGCAGATGTGCCGCGAGATAGCCAAGGCAGGAAGTGGCACGTACATCCATGTGGACAACACGTCGGATGCACAGGAACAGCTCAATGACCAGATAACGAAACTGCAGAAGGGTAACACCGACTCGGTTATCTACAGTGAGTATAATGAACAGTTCCAGGCGTTTGCCGTTCTGGCGCTTCTTATTCTTATCGTAGAAGTCTGTATCTTGGAGGCAAAGAACCCGAAGTTGAAGAATGTAAGGCTCTTTAAGAGAAGGAAGTGATATGAGAAGTACAATAAATATAAAGAAATACACAGTATTCACGAATTATATCTTGCTGTTGGCCTTATGCATGATGGCAGCAATGAATGTCCATGCCCAGAGCGACAGACAGTTTATCCGTAGTGGTAACCGTCTGTATCGCCAGCAGAACTATGCCAAGGCAGAGATTGAGTATCGTAAGGCGTTGGGCAAGAACCCTTCTAATCCGCAAGCACTCTACAATCTCGGTTGTGCATTGCTGATGCAGCAGAAAGACAGTGCAGCCGTGAAGCAGTTCCAGAATGCTGCCCAGTGTGAGAAAGCCAAGCGCCGTAAGGCTATGGTTTGGCACAATATCGGCGTGGTATGTCAGAAGCATCAGCTTTTCTCCGATGCCATCAAAGCCTATGAGGAGAGTCTGCGAAACAATCCCTCGGACAATGAGACGCGGTATAACCTCGCTCTCTGCATGAGACAGCAGAAGAACCAAAAGAATCAGAACAAACAAAATAAGCAGAACAAGAACAATAAAAATAATAAGAATAATAAGGATAAGCAGAAGCAGAACAAGAACGATAAAGACAAGAATAATAAAGACAAGGATCAGCAGCAGAAACAACAGCAGCAACAGAAGCAGATGAGCAAGGATAATGCAGAACAGCTTCTTAACTATGCTGAGCAAGAGGAGCAGCAGACACAGCAGCGCCTTAAAAAACATGAGATTCAGCCGCAACGCAGACGACTGGAAAAGAACTGGTAAAACCTGTTGCTTAACGATTACTGTTCATTGATAATGCTATATCATATATGACGCAACGTTTACTCTTATATATCTCTCTTATCTTAGGCTTTCTGATAGGAGGTACTGATTTCTCCCAAGCCCAGATATCGGTGTCGGCTCCTTCGAGAGTGTCGGCAGGAGAGAACTTCCGCATTGCCTATACCATCAATACGCAGGATGTGGAAGATTTCCGGGCGGGAAACATCCCGTCGGGACTGGAGCTCATTGCAGGGCCTTATACCTCACAGCAGAGCAGCTATCAGATGATTAACGGCCACACGTCGAGTTCTTCATCTATCACATTCACCTTCACCGTTTACGCGGGGAAGGATGGCTCGTTCGTTGTCCCTCCTGCTCATGCGCGTGTCAGAGGTAGATGGGTGGCTTCGCGTCCAGTGAGGATCACGGTATCGGGACGTGCCCGTAATGCAGGTGGCGCACCGCAGATGCATCAGGATGCAGGTGGCCAACAAGAAGAGGTTGCACCTGCCGGGTCGGCAATTACAAGCAAGGATCTGTTTATCAAGGTGACGGCAAACAAGTACCGTGTACATGAACAGGAGCCAGTATTGCTTACTTATAAAGTCTATACGCTTGTCGACTTGACACAGCTCGAAGGTAAAATGCCGGATCTGACAGGATTCCACAGTCAAGAGATCCCCTTGCCACAGCAGAAGAGTTTCCATGTGGAGCGTGTCAATGGGCGTCCTTACCGTTGTGTGACGTGGAGCCAGTATCTGATGTATCCGCAGATGACGGGTGCTCTCAAGATTCCTTCCATCACCTTCAAAGGCATCGTGGTTCAGCAGAACCGTAACGTCGATCCTTTTGAGGCCTTCTTTAATGGTGGCTCGGGTTACGTGGAGGTGAAGCGTAATATCGTGGCGCCAGGAGTGGATATCCAGGTTGATCCACTTCCCGCTAAACCGGTCGGCTTCTCCGGTGGAGTAGGAAGGTTCAGTATCTCTGCCAAGCTTGATAAGAAAGAGGTGAAGGCAGGTGATCCTATTACACTGAGAGTCGTCATCAGTGGCACGGGCAATCTGAAGCTTATCAAGCAGCCGGTGGTGGCGTTCCCCAATGGCTTCGATAAGTATGATCCGAAGGTAACTGACAAAACGAAGCTTACAAATGCCGGGGTAGGTGGCAGCATGGTCTACGATTATCTCGCAGTACCGCGTAACCAGGGTAAGTACACGATCCCATCTGTATCGTTCATCTATTACGATGTGGATGCCAATGCCTACAAGACACTGCATACTCAGCCCTTTGTTGTCGATGTGGCGCCGGGTGACGGTAAGAGTTCTTCGGAGGACTTTAATAATCCGGCTGACAACGATATACATGCCCTGAAGACTGGACCGGCAGACACCACCTCTGTGGGTGATTTCTTCCTTGGTAGTGGTGCTTACTGGATAAGTTTGTTGTTGCCGTTGATAGCCTTCGTTGTGTTGCTTGTCATCTTCCGTCAGCGTGCTATTGAGAATGCCGATATTGTGAAGATGCGCGGTAAGCGTGCCAACAAGATAGCTCGGAAGCGCCTGAAGAGGGCAAGCCGCCTGATGTTCGAACATAACAGTGCAGAGTTCTACGATGAGGTGTTGCGTGCGCTGTGGGGTTATGTGAGCTATAAGTTGAACATGCCTGTGGAAAGCCTCTCCAAGGAGAATATCAAGGAGAAACTTGCATCCCGTGGCGTGAATGACGAGATCATCGGTAAGTTCATCTCTGCCCTTGAAGAGTGTGAGTTCGAGCGTTATGCTCCGGGAGATGAGGCCGGAAACATGGAAAAGACCTTACAGTCGGCTATGACGGCTATCATCGAGATAGAAGACGTCATGAAGAAAAGAAAATGATTCTTTAGATATAATGTCTTTAGATAATGTCTTTAGATACTGATATTATGAGAAAAACTCATTTCAAGATATTGATTATCGCGCTCTTGGTGATGTTGCTGCAGCCGCTAACAGGCTTTGCCGTCACCAAGCAGAATGCGGATGACAGTTATCGGCAAGGTAACTATCAGCAGGCTATTTCCGATTATAAGGAACTGTTGGGTAAAGGTGTCTCGCCGGCATTGTATTATAATTTAGGCAATGCTTACTACCGTTCCGACAGTCTCTCGAAGGCTATCCTTTGTTATGAGCGTGCCTACAAGCTCTCACCGAGTGATAAGGATATACGTTTTAACCTTCAGTTTGCACGTTCAAAGACAATCGACAAGATTGCTCCTGAAGATGACAACTTCTTCACGCTCGTTTATCAGAGTATTGTCAACTTTGCCGATGTTGATACGTGGGCTGTGGTAGGGATCATTAGCATTGTCATCGCTTTGGTGTTGATGCTCTGTTATCTTTTCGCATCACCTTTGTGGCTTCGCAAGACAGGATTCTTCGGAAGTGTGGCTTTCCTTTTAGCGTTTGTCTTTTCGACATTCTTCGCCTGGCAGCAAAAATACTGGTTTGACAACAGTCATGGTGCTATCGTGATGTCACCGGCCATAGGTGTTAAATCTGCTCCGGAAGATAAGACTCCTGACGCTTATGTTATCCATGAAGGCACAAGAGTCAACATCCTTGATGATGGCATCAAGGGATGGAAGCAGATCCAGCTTGGCGATGGAAGGGAAGGATGGATTAAATCTGGTGTGATTGAAATGATATAACGATGCCCGACAGTTTCTTCTCACTCGACCTCTCGCTGCTCCAATGGCTGAATAGCAGCAATTCTGTTTACTTCGATTCGTTGGTGCCTATTCTGACCAACGGATTGACGTGGATACCGCTGTATATTGCTTTGCTCTATCTCGTTGTAAAGAACAACGAGACGATGGCACAGATTGGGCTTATCGTTGGCGCAGCAGTGGTGTGTCTTATTCTTGCCGGCGGTGTGGATGATTTTATCGTGAAGCCGATGGTGGCTAAGCTCCGTCCGTGCAATGACCCTGCGGTAAAGCTACAGTTGAATCTTATTTCCGGAACACTTGACAACAGTTTTAGTTTCTTCTCAGCTCACGCTGCCAACACTTTTTCTTTAGCAGTGTTTCTTAGCCTGTTAGTACGTGACAGGCTTTTCTCCGTTACGATGGTGCTGTGGGCGTTGCTCAACTGTTGGACAAGACTCTATTTGGGCGTACATTATCCCTCCGATGTTCTCTGTGGGCTCTTGTATGGTTGTGTCGTAGGGTTAATAGTTTATATTGCATTCTATAAACTGTTCTACAAATTTAATATCAAGTTCCAATATATCTCATCTCAGTACACAGCATCGGGCTATGCAAAGGTAGATATTGATGTCGTTGTATCAACACTTGTGCTGACTTTAGCTGTCGTGATACTTGGAGCTTTCTGTTCAATCTCAATTTAATATCATATAGAAAATGGATACAAAACATATAAGAATAGACGATTATAATTACGATCTGCCAGATGATCGTATTGCTAAGTTCCCACTGAAGGAGCGTGACCATAGCAAGTTGCTCATTTATAACAAGGGTGTATTGTCGGATGATATTTTCTACAATCTTCCGCAATATCTTCCGAAGGGAGCGTTGATGGTCTTCAACAACACACGTGTCATCCAGGCTCGTATGCATTTCCGCAAGGAGACGGGAGCCTTGATAGAAGTTTTCCTCATGGAACCCGCAGAGCCTGCCGATTACGAGCAGATGTTCCAGTCGACCGTTAAGTGTAGTTGGCTTTGTATGATAGGTAACCTGAAGAAATGGAAGGAAGGCACGCTGAAGCGCGACTTCCAGATTAAAGGTCAGAACCTCACGCTTTGTGCTACGATGGACCGTTCGAAGACGACGGAGAAGAGTGGAGGTACAAACTATTGGGTTGACTTTGAGTGGGATAATCCGCAGATTAACTTTGCAGATATCCTTGATGCTGTTGGTGAACTCCCTATTCCTCCCTATCTCAACCGTGAGACGGAGGAAAGCGACAAGGTCACTTATCAGACTGTTTATTCGAAGATCAAAGGCAGTGTGGCTGCTCCGACGGCTGGACTCCATTTCACGGATAAGGTCCTCGCAGACCTCGATGCACATGGTATCGTGCGCGATGAGGTGACGCTGCACGTTGGTGCAGGCACATTCAAGCCTGTGAAGACGGAAGAGATCGAAGGTCACAAGATGCACTCCGAGTACATCGTCGTGCACCGCCATACTTTCGAGCATCTGCTTGAGCACGACTGCAAGGCTATCGCTGTAGGTACGACAAGCGTGCGTACGCTGGAGAGTCTCTACTATATCGGAGTGAAGATCTTGAAGAATCCGAATGCCACCGAAGAGGAGCTGCATGTGGAGCAATGGGAGCCTTACGATCTGCCGCACGATGAGGAAGGACTTGTGATCCTCGATGGCAAGGCTGTATCTGTTCGTGAAACTATCCAGGCTATCCTCGATTATCTCAACCGAGACAATCTGGAGGCTTTGCATACATCCACACAAATCATCATTGCCCCGGGTTATATTTATAAGATCGTAAAGATGCTCGTCACCAATTTCCATCAGCCGAAGAGTACTTTGCTGTTGCTCGTGAGCGCTTTCTTGAAAGGCGACTGGCGTAAGGTCTACGACTATGCGCTCTCGCATGGTTTCCGCTTCCTGAGCTATGGTGATGCTAACTTGCTGATGCCGTAACGAAAAAAATATTTGGTATGAAAATAGGAGATAAAGTAAGGTTCTTGAGTGAAACCGGTGGTGGAAAGATCGCCGGATTTCAGGGAAAGAATATAGTATTGGTGGAGGATGAGGATGGTTTCCAGATTCCTACACCTATCAATGAGGTCGTTGTTGTAGAGAGTGAAGATTACAGCACCGCAAACATCATAAACCGTCGGGCTCAGGCTGCTGAGGAGAAGGCTGCTGAGACACCGCTTCTGCGTGGTCATCGTTCCGTGAAGGCGCTGATGCAGGAAGGGCAGGATGAAGATGTCGACTTGTCAGCACCCGACACCGTTGACCTCTCCAAGGACGTGACTTATCGCCCTAAGGCTGAGGAGCGTAAGGGTGGAAACCAACTGTCGGCTTATCTCGTCTTTGCGCCGATGAGCGACAACGGTATGGATACTCCCCATTTTGAGGCTTATTTTGTCAACGACAGCAATTATTATCTTTGTTATCTGATAATGACCGTTGAAGGTAACAGTTATGCTGTTAAGACTGAAGGCGAGGCAGAGCCCAACACGAAGGTGTTTATCGAAGAGATGAATGCCCAGGATATCAATCATGTAGGACGCCTGACGATTCAGATGCTGGCTTATAAGCGTGACAAGAACTTTATTCTTAAAGAGCCGGTAAATGTGGAACTGAGACTTGAGTCTTTGAAGTTCTATAAGGTGCATACGTTTGAGGACACTCCGTTCTTTGAGACACCAGTGCTTCTCTATACCATCATTGAGAACGACAAGCCTGTCCGTCCACTCGTCGTAGATGCAAAGACACTGAAGAAAGAGATGTACAGTCATTCGGAGCCTGCAAAGAACGAGGCCATATCTAAGGAGAAAAAAGACCAGCTCGTGCGTCGCTATGAGGACAATCAGAGCAAAGGTAACGCTAAGAACTCTCCTTATATCCACCATCGTGGGCTCGACGATGCGCTTGTCGTGGACCTGCATGCTGAAGCGCTGCTTGATACTACGCAGGGTATGCAGGCTGGTGATATCCTCGAATATCAGATGAAGATCTTCCGCAAGACATTGGCCCAGTATGAGAACAAGAAAGGTCAGAAGATTATCTTCATTCATGGAAAAGGTGCTGGTGTGCTCAGACGGGCCATTATCAATGAGTTGACTTATAAGCACAAGACCTACCAGTGGCAGGATGCTTCTTTCCAAGAATATGGTTATGGAGCTACACAGGTTACAATAAAATAGACCACCATTTAAGAACAATCTATGAGATACGGAATCATCAAAGTAGCAACGGCTGTTCCCACGGTTAAAGTCGCCGACTGCGTCAGTAATATCAAAGAGATAGAGTCGCTCATTGCTCAGGCTGAAGGCCAGGGCGCGGAAATCATCGTGTTTCCCGAGTTGAGCATCACCGGCTATACTTGTCAGGATCTCTTCCGCCAGCAATTGCTATTGGATGCTACCGAGAACTGTGTCATGCAGTTGTTGGAGTTCAGCCGTCAGCTTGACATCATTTCCATTGTCGGTGCTCCTATTGTTGCCGGCGATCTGTTACTCAACTGTGCCCTTGTCATTCAGCGGGGAAAGATCTTAGGCATAGTACCCAAAACATTTCTGCCCAACTACAGTGAATTTTACGAGAAGCGCTGGTTTGCTTCCTCGCAGGACCTCCGTCCTCAGGAGTTCCGCTATGCAGGGCACCCCGTTTGCATTACACCCGCCCCACAGCTCTTCCGTACGGGAGATGGTGTGACGTTTGGTGTAGAAATTTGTGAGGATGTATGGGCACCGACTCCACCAAGCAACCATTTGACTTTAGCGGGTGCAGATATCATCTTTAACCTCTCTGCCAGCGATGAACTCATCGGTAAGCACGATTATCTTAAGAGCCTTCTGTCACAGCAGAGTGCACGCACTATCTCCGGTTATGTCTACAGCAGTGCAGGTTTTGGTGAAAGCACCCAGGATGTGGTCTATGGCGGTAATGCACTGGTCTACGAGAATGGTCGTCTTTTGGCGGAAGGGGAGCGCTTTGCTTTGGAGAGTCGGCTGGTGACAGCTCAGATTGATGTGGAGCGTCTGCGTAGTGACCGTCGCAGCAATACAACCTTTGTCAATGCACAGCGGAGGATGATCAACGAGGATGTTCATATTGAGAAGGCTGAGGCAGCTGCCATGCCGCACGATTTTCTATTGGAGCGCTATGTCCATCCGCATCCATTTATTCCGACAGACAGTGACATGCAGAAGTCGTGCGAGGAGATCTTCAATATCCAAGTCATGGGTCTTGCAAAGCGCATTGTTCATACACATGCTAAAACCGTAGTTATAGGAATCAGTGGAGGACTCGACTCTACATTGGCGTTGCTCGTATGTGTCAAGACGTTTGATAAGCTCAATCTCGACCGCAAGGGAATTGTAGGTGTAACAATGCCGGGCTTCGGAACGACAGGCCGCACACATCGCAATGCCGTGAGCCTCATGCAGAGTCTTGGGGTGGATATCCGCGAGGTGAATATTTCAAAGGCTGTACTTCAGCATTTCGAAGATATCGGTCAAGATGCTGATGTGCATGATGTCACTTATGAGAATTCTCAGGCACGTGAGCGTACGCAGATTCTTATGGATCTCGCCAATAAGCTTGGTGGTATGGTGATCGGTACAGGTGATCTCTCGGAACTTGCCCTCGGCTGGGCGACGTATAATGGTGACCACATGTCGATGTACGGTGTCAATGCTTCAATCCCCAAGACGCTCATTAAGTACCTCGTAAAATATGTTGCCCAGACAGTCGATGAGAAGTCTGCCACGACACTTTACGACATCATCGCTACGCCTATCTCGCCTGAGCTTATCCCCGCAGACGACAACGGCAATATCCAGCAGAAGACAGAGGATCTGGTAGGTCCGTATGAACTTCACGACTTCTTCCTCTATCATTTCCTTCGCAATGGCTTCAGTCCGCGAAAGATCTTTATGTTGGCAAAGAAAGCCTTTGGTGAGAATATGCCACCGGAGGAAGGTGTAGGGCGTTATAGCGATGAGGTCATCCTTCACTGGCTCAAAACATTCTGCCGTAGATTCTTCAATCAGCAGTTCAAGCGCTCTTGTCTGCCTGACGGACCAAAGGTAGGCTCAGTAACGCTTTCGCCTCGTGGTGACTGGCGTATGCCTTCAGATGCTGTCTCGGCATTGTGGCTTGATGAGGTTGATAAACTGACGCCTAAGGCTGAAGGTTGATAGTTGATAGTTGTTAGTGGAGGAGTGTTAATGGTTTGTTTGCAAATTTAATATAAAAGCATTATGATAATCGATTTTGAAAAAATTCCTGAGGCCCATCTGACGGGCTTCAAGGGTGGCGAAGGCGATCTCGACACACGTAACTATGTCGATGACCATGTGAAGATTATGTATTCAACGCTTCGTCCGGGTGCTTCAAGCGGCCTGCACACGCATGTCGGCAACTCGGAGATCATCTTTGTTATCAGTGGTACCTTAACGTTCCATTACGATGACACAGTGGAGGAGTGCCGCGCAGGTCAGTGCCATTATTGTCCAATGGGCCACAGCCACTACATGGAGAACCTTACCGATCACGATGCGGTGTATTTCGCTATTGTGCCCGAACACGGTAAGTAATTGTAAAACACTATAATACATTTTGCTATTAGGCATTGAAACTGTAATGTTTCAATGCTTTTTTTATGCGTTTTCGTTAAATATTCATTATTGTACAATAGTGTTATGTTTGGATAATATTGTGTCTCCTTTGAAATTAATGCCTAACTTTGCAGCACCAATCAAAACCAATACCCTAGCGGGTGTTATTCATCATTATTCAAAATATTATGAAACGACTTCTAATGTTTCTCCCGTTGTTGCTCATCGCCTTATGGATGAATGCATCAACAACAAAAGTCAAGATCAACTTGTGGTCTGGCACTCAGGCGACAGGTAGCTGGAAAGGCTATCAGGCTATCTCCGCCTCCACAGCCAGTCAGGTCGCAGCCGGTGACCAGATCCTTATCACCGTATCAAGCATTGATGGCTCTAATGCCCAGCTCATGCTGAACAATGGTTCCTGGGGTGCGCTTACTGGCACCTCAGCAGTATCGCTGACTGCTCCTACGACCGTGTCTATTGACGTCACCGAGGCCATGGCAACAGAGATTAAATCTGGTGGCTTTATTGTAAAAGGTTGTAACTATACTTTCACTTCAGTAGACCTCAACCACCAACTCACAACGGTCGATGGCTCCGGGAAAGGAAATGCAAGTACCGTTCTGTGGTCTGGTTCTCAGAAGATCAACTGGACAGCAGATGCAACAGGCAAGACCCACAGTCAGAAGATTGACAAGAGTAAATTTGCTAATGCCGCAGCAGGCATGACGCTCCGACTCTATTATAATAATGTGGGAAGTGGGCTGTATCTTCCGAATGGAAAATATGCGAAGGGTGTTGTGACTCCCAAGAGTGGTTCAACAAACCTTGCCGGGAAGAATGTCTATTTAGCCGCTGGCAGCAGCTATACGGATCTCACGCTGACTTCAGATATGGTAAGTGCTTTGCAGACCAATGGCTTGTCAATTATTGGTGATTACTTCACGCTGACAAGCGTCAATCTTATCGATCCGAACAAGACTTATAGCACATTCAGCCAGATTAATAAGGAGGATATCAAAGCATGGGAGAAAGGTGAGACACCGAAACTCTCCATGACCATCACAAATCTTCAGAACACGGCTATCACCGTTCCTTACTGCGTGAACCTCTTCCCTGCCATGGAAGATCCTACAACGCATACTTTCCCACTGCTCAAGACTTATAAGACAACAGTCTCTCTTGCTGCAAGTGAGACAAAGACTGTTGACCTGCCTTTCTCTGACCTCACTACTCCCGGTTTCTACAGAATGGTAGCTCTCGTCGATAGCAGTGACATATGTGCCTACAACATCGGTTATGATCCCACGGAGATAGGCTGCAAGAATGATGCACAGGCTGACTTTTGGACTTATTGGGACAAGGCAAAGGCTCAGTTGGCTTCTGTTCTAATGAATGCTACGCTCAAAGAGTTGACGGATTACAGTAGTTCAGCCCGTAAGGTTTATGAGGTGACACTTCAGAGTGTGCCCGATGATGGTGGTACCACTCCGATGACGATCAAAGGATGGTATGCTGAGCCGACAGCCAAGGGCAAGTATCCTACGCTCGTGCAGTTCCAAGGCACCGATGGTGGTAAGTCAACAGTAACATGTCCTTTGAAAGGTGATGATAACCCGGGCTGGGTGCAGTTCGTGCTTTCTACCCGTGGTCAGATGCAATGCCGCGACGATAAGTATGGCTACGACTTCTATTCTTACTGCTGGGGTGACACGGCGAAGCATTATTATCGCAATGCCTACCTCGACTGTGCGCGTGCCGTCGACTTTGTGAAGAGCCGCGACTGCGTCAATCAGAAGCAAATCTTCGCTACCGGTGGCTCCCAAGGCGGCTGCTTCACCTATGTCGCTGAGGCCTTGACACAGGCATTCCGCGCTATTGCCCCGAGCATCACTGGTCATGCCGACTTCCAGCACGGCATGGAGATCGTGAACTGGCCACGCGCAAAGTTCCTCATTGCGCAAAAGAACTTAGGATGGACAGACGCCCAGCGGGACGCCTTCAACAGCTATTATGATACGAAGAACTTCACCGACCGTGTCACTTGCCCCGTCATCTCTTGCTTCAGTCTTCAGGATACAACAGATCCCACCCATACAAACATCGCTCCATATAATCTTCTAACAACTCAGGATAAAGAATATATCATCAACCCGTTCTTGGGCCATGCCACGCCCTCTGAGTGGCCGACACGCTACTTCGCTTTCTTCCTACGATACGAAGGACCTCGCGCCTTATGTCACGTGCCCTGTCTACACGGTGATGGGCTTACAGGATCCTGTCTGCCCGCCACGCACGAACTTTGCTCCATATATCAACTTCGCAAGCACTGAAAAGAGCTATAAGGTCAATTCCTTTTGTCAGCATGATCCGGGAACGACTTGGTACACGGAGTACATGGCTTTCTTCAAGAGTCATCTCAAACCGACTTCTACGGGAATAAACAACACTGTTGTTTCAACCAAGCAAGATAGTAAGACTTATAACCTTGCAGGGCAGCAGGTAAGTAGCCAGTGTAAAGGCCTTGTAATCATCGATGGAAAAAAGCAGATTAACAAGTAACTACCGTTTAATATCGTTTTCCGATTCCTACTGATATCGTCGAACAATTCAACAATAAAGGCGGTGCGATTTAATAAGAATCGCACCCCCTTTTAAGTTATATCTTCTTTGTGTTTTTCGTGTTTTTCGTGGACACCCTTCGTGGATCAGAAGCGGAAGTCGAGCTGAGCATCGAACATACTGAAGTTGTGGTGGTCCTCAGCTAAGGCGCGGTTATTGACGAGCGCATACTCTACATTCAACTGGATGTTCTTTGAGAACAGATAGTTGGCACCTACCTCATAGTAGGTCTTTGCCGACTGCCAACTTGCTGACTGACGGTAGAGGTCATAACGAGCTTTGGCATACAGCTTATTCTTGACGACAGGAGCGATACAGAGGGCATAGACACCATCAGCCTTCGAACCGAGGGCTTCGTTGATGGTCACGTCGCTGCGGTCAGCCTTGGAGTTTTCGCGGGTTTTGAATGCCTTACCGGTGGAGTGGATATACTCAGAGCGGAGCGTCCAATCATCGAACTTGTATTCTGCAGAGATGGCGTAACGGTGCTGAGGTAGCTTTACGAGACCTGTAGTAGTGTTTGTTCTCGCATATGATCCTTCCATACCGAAGGCACCGATACGCATGCCTTTGACGGGCATGACCCAAATTCCACCGATGACATCCTTTTGCTGGTCCACATCCTTCTGATTGATGCCCTGGCCATTGTAGACGCCAATCTGATAGTGGAGGAGGTTGCGACCTGCATTGTTCTTTAGGAAGTCGCCCTGAATCTGCAGACCGATGTCACGGCCGTTACTTGATGCCATACCGTCACGATCGGTAAAACCTGAGAGTTGCATAATAATCTGAGCATAACTCATGAAGCCTTGATCGATAGGGTTCATTGGGTTCTCAAAAGTGAAGGCACGCTTGAACTGACCGCCCTTGACGCGGAAGAAGTCGTATTTCTGCCACTCGGCATAGACGTCCACCACCTTCAGCGAACTGGATAAATCGGCAGTGTTACCATTGTATTGGAACTGTACTCTTGCTGCCCAGTCCTTATGGGGCTTGGCGTCGATAATCACACGTCCGAGACGAATATTAAAAGAGTTGGCTTTTGCTCCTTCCTGACCCGTGTACTGGTATTGGGTCATGCCATAGCCTGACAGTTTGAACATCTTAAGCCATTCGGGCACTTGTGCAGTGGCTGATGCTGCCATCATGGAGGCAAAAAGCATCATCATCAGTCCTTTCTTCATGTCTTCTACTGTTTTTAAGTTTGTATTTCTGTGAATGATTCGTTGCAAAAGTAGTAAAAAAATGCTTATATGAAAAGAAAAGTAATGAAAAATTTGGTCGTACGCTGAAAAATCACTAATTTTGCACTCGCTTAACAAGAGAAGCGTTGAGCAACGGGGTGTAGCGCAGTCCGGTAGCGCTCCTGGTTTGGGACCAGGTGGTCGCAGGTTCGAATCCTGTCGCCCCGACTCGTTTTAGGGTTAAACATAAAGAAAGGCATCATAACAAGCGTGTTATGGTGCCTTTCAAGTTTTGTCTCTGTTTCTTTTTAATAATATCGTCTTTTGCTGTCGAACGTCAGCCGATTGTTTGTCGAACGTCAAGCGATTGTTTGTCGAACGTCAAGCGATTGTTTGTCGTTCGACAAACAATGTTATCTTACTTGACGTGACTTATCGCTATATCTTTATTTCCATTAAGGAAAGCCGTGGCATCCATGCGCTTCTTGCCAGCGAGCTGCAGCGTGAAGATCTCAAGCCACTCGTCAGCACAAGCGATTCGCAGTGTCTTCTTGGCAGTTTCAATTGTTCCCGGTGTAGCTTCGCCCGTAGGAAATCCGGTCTTAGCAGCCTTGAAAATCTTCAGTTCAGTGTCTTTCAGGCCATGCAATGTGGTCCATGCACCGGGATGGGGAGAAAGACCACGAATGAAGTCGTATACCTTCTTGGCCGGTTGGTTCCAGTTGATCTGGCATGTCTCTTTGAAGATCTTAGGAGCTGGATGAAGAATCTCTGTGTCACTGACGAGCCCATCCTGCGCTTGCGTAGGTATTTCTCCATTAGAGGTGAGCAACAGGTCAATGGTCTCCTCTGCTATGGTTGGTGCCAGATTCATGAGGCCATCATAAACATACTCCACATCGGCATCGTCGGGAATATCGAAAGGCTTCTCGAGGATGATACGTCCTGTATCGATATTCTTGTCAAGGAAGAAGGTCGTCACGCCAGTCTTTGTCTCTCCGTTGATGACTGCCCAGTTGATAGGCGCTGCACCACGATACTGAGGCAGCAATGCGGCATGAACATTGAATGTTCCGAAGCGGGGCATGGACCACACTACCTCGGGAAGCATGCGGAAAGCTACCACAACTTGCAAATCAGCCTTGTATGAAGCTAGTTCCTCAACAAATGCCGGATCCTTCATCTTTACAGGCTGAAGCACAGGTATAGAGTGGGCTAGGGCATACTCCTTTACAGCTGAAGGCTGGAGCGTGTCCTGATGTCGCCCAACGGGTTTGTCGGGCTGTGTTACCACAGCCACGACATTATATCCATCATCTACCAAGCGGCTGAGTGTGCCGACAGCAAACTCAGGAGTGCCCATAAAGACTATTCTGAGATCTTCTTTTTCCATATAATCTTTCTTTATCCGTTGTCGGCTTCACAATTACCGACTCCACCAATGTTTCTTCTTCTTTTCTACTTGCATTGTACCATCTCTCAGCACTTCGGCAAAAGTCTTGTGCTGCTGGATGATTGCATAGATCTGTCCCCAGTCGGGCAGCCCGCCGATATTTCGGTCATCGATGAAATAATCGGCTTTAATCTTGCGTGTGAAGTACTTGTCAGACGGTTTCTCCTCGGGATAATCGCTGTTGATAGCCCAGAAGTCAACACCACGCTCATGACACCAGTCCACAGCCTCTTTGAGGAGCTCACCTTCGCGCACCGTCCAGAGAATCAACTGGTGATGAGCTTCGATGAGCATGCGTAGGGTGTCGGTGGCGAACATCACCTCTGGGCCTATCTTGGGATAGCGGTCTTCCACAATTGTACCGTCGAAGTCAACTGCTATTTTAGCCATTATATAATAATGTAATAAGAATGTTTATTTCTTGATTGACTTGTCTTTCTTGTTTCCGTACTTGCTGTATCCGTAGCGGTAGCCGCCATAGCCATAGGAGCGGTGTCCGTAGCCATAATGTCCATAGCCATAGTAGTATCCATACTGGCGCTTCGACATATCGATACCATTGATGACGATATTGACGTTCGGGAGTCGCTTCTCTGCTGCAAGCTCGTTGATGATTTCGAAGTCACGACGCGATGTATAGTCGGTGCGGCATACGAAGATCGTAGCATCAGCGGTTCTTGCTATGGAGAGCGTATCGGTGACAAGACCAACAGGTGCAGAGTCGATGATGATGATATCGAAATGCTCTTTCAGCCGGTCCATGATGTGATCAAGGCTTGGGCGAGCCAAGAGCTCTGTCGGGTTGGGCGGAATAGGTCCTGCGGGCATGACAAAGAGGTTGTCATGTTTGCCTGATGGCTCTATATGCTCTTGAATCTGCTCCCAGGTAGGATTGTCTAATCTTAGCAGATTGGTGATACCTTTCTTGGAGTCCTCGAGCCCGAAGAGGGTCTGTAGTTTAGGCTTGCGGATATCCATACCCATAAGCATTACCTTACGGCCGAGAATAGCAAACGACATAGCGAGGTTGCTGGAGATGAAGGTCTTGCCTTCTCCTGAGATGGACGAGGTACAGACGATGACCTTCTGATTCTCCTTGAGCACGAACTCTATGTTGGATCGCATGCTTCGGAATACCTCCTCCATGGCATCGTTGTGATTCTCTCTGACGACAACCTCGCCGTCTTTCAAAGCGTTCTTCGAAGCAAGAGCGACATCCGAGAGGATAGGCAGTGATGTGAGTTTCTCTACATCCTCGCGGCCACCAATCTTATAACGGAGCAAGCTGAGAATATAGATGATGACAAGAGGAATGCCAATGCCGGCTGCGAGAGCTCCCGTCATGACAGTGCGGCCTTGTGTGCTCACCACGCCGTTAGTCTGGGGACCATCAATGATACGGCCTTTATCAGCAGTAGCAGCGAGAGAAATTGAGTTCTCCTCACGTTTCTGAAGCAAAAGCAGATAAAGTCCTGACTTCACTTCCTGCTGACGTCCAATCTGTGTCAGCACGCGTTCCTGCTCAGGAGCTTCTCCTACCTCTCCTTGGTATTTACCATATTGCCTTTGAATACCGCTACGCTGAATATCCATGCTCTTGCGAACCTGACGGAGAGCCTGGCTGATGGCGGAATGGAGCTGGTCAAGCTGAGTTGTGAGAGGCGTGACAGCCGGTGAATTCTCACTGGCACTCTGCAGAAGCAGGTTTCTCTTCTGTACAATCGTATTGTATGAGCTGATGAGAGATGTTACTGAACTGTTTTCAATACCCACATTGCTTGGCAACGGCTGGTATCTGTTGGAGGGATTGTTGAGGTAAGAAGACATTTCGTCGAACAAGGCGATCTGTGTATTGAAGTCAGCTAACTTCTCCTGATAGTTGTTAGCCTGTGAGAAGGCATTGGTAGCATTGGTCTTGAGCTCGACCATACCGCGGCTGCGCTTGTAGCTCTCGAGGTGGCCTTCAGTGCTGCCTAGCTCCTCATTGAGCTTTTCGATACGCTGGTTGATGAACTCCTCTGTGCGTTTGGCTACTTCGTTCTTGTCTTCGTTGGCCTGCGTGTTATAACACAGCACGAGCTCCCGCAAATAGTCATAAGCTCTGTCGGGGTTCTCATCATTGATCGTCAGGTTTGCAATGGATGTAGCTCGGGAGTCAGGCAGCGCATTGAAGCGACCCTGGAAGTCGTATGCAGCTTGGTCGGGCGATTTGATGACGGCATCCATCTTCCAGTCTCTGCCCACAGCTGATCCATCGGAGAGCGTCAGATTAAGGACACATCCTCTGGCTTGAATAGTTACAGGCAGACTCTTCACGGTCTGATCAACATTGGGCCCCGTGATATTGTACACGCCATCTTTGTGCTCCACTTCAACGGTAAAAGCACTACTGAGCTTTTCAGCGTCTGCCAGATTTACTCCTACAGTGACAGGCTGATTCTTGTAGAGCAGCGTCTTCTTGAATCTGCCTACAGAATAATAACTTACGTAGAGATTTAGATCCAGCACTGCTTGTCTGGCCAGTGTATGGGTGCCAAGAATCTCAAGCTCATCATCAAAGCCATTAGACATGGTGACCTGTCCCATAGTTTCCGACTTGAGCCCATTACCATTTGAATAGTTGTCATTGTCTTTGATGAGCACTTTCTCGCTGACATTATAAACGGTCTTGATATAACGGACGTAAGCCTCTCCGATTCCCAGACAGATAATGAGCGAAGCAACAACCCATTTCCAATGGATGATAACCATCAGGGCTGCTTGCTTCAGTGTATCAGTAAATAGTTGTGGATGTTGTTGTGCCTTCACTGGTGCGGCATTAACATTAGTGTTTACTTGTTCCGACATCTTTGTTTTTCCGATATTTTGCTATCGTTGTTTAGTTTATATTATTTATTTAGTCTCCTCTGCTAATAACATTAAATATTTTCCATATTCGTTCTTTGCCATGGGCTTAGCATCCTCCAAAAGTTTCTCTTTGGTGATCCAACCCTGCTTAAAGGCTATTTCTTCCAGGCAAGCCACCTTCAGTCCCTGACGCTTTTCAATGACCTCAATGAAAGTGCTGGCTTCAGCCAGACTGTCATGTGTACCGGTGTCGAGCCATGCAAAACCGCGCTGCAAAGGCTGTACACGGAGGTTGCCCTCGTTGAGATAAGCCTGATTGACAGAAGTGATCTCCAGCTCGCCTCTGGCACTTGGCTTGACGTTTTTGGCTATGTTCACCACGCTGTTGGGATAGAAATAAAGTCCCACGACGGCATAGTTGCTCTTTGGATGCTCTGGCTTTTCTTCGATGCTCAGGCAGTTACCTTTCTCGTCAAACTCTGCCACGCCGTATCGCTCGGGGTCATTGACCCAATAGCCGAAGACGGACGCCGTGCCTTCGTCTGCAAGGCGCACGCTCTTAGCAAGCAGGCTGCTGAATCCGGCACCGTAGAAGATGTTGTCGCCTAAGACAAGGCAGACACTGTCATTTCCTATGAAGTCCTCACCGATAAGGAAAGCTTGGGCCAATCCGTCAGGAGAGGGTTGTACAGCATAGGTCAACTTAACACCAAACTGGCTTCCATCGCCAAGAAGGCGCTCAAAGGACCCAATGTCCTGCGGGGTAGAGATGATGAGAATGTCGCGTATCCCGGCAAGCATGAGTACCGAGACGGGGTAATAAATCATTGGCTTGTCAAAGATTGGGATCAACTGTTTGCTGATGCCTTTAGTAATAGGGTAGAGGCGAGTACCGGAGCCTCCTGCCAAAACGATGCCTTTCATAAAAATAAAGTTTTGTTTCTAAAAGCAAAGTTACTCATATTTATTCTTTTTTTCTCCTAATTTCCCAAGAAAAGTGATAGAAAAAGGAAAAATATTGCTTTTCTTTTTGATTAGTCATGATATTGTTGTACATTTGCATTGTATTTTAATCTATGTGAATTAAGTTTTAAGAAGATATGGGAATATTTTCAAAGATATTCAGCAGGAAGCCGCGTGAAGAGAAGACTGGTGGCATGCAGGACTATATGACGCTTGTGAGGGTCTATTTCCAGGCATCGCTGGCTGCTCAGCTTGGCATCACCAATTTGGCTATGCTTCCTGATTTGCGCATGTTCAAGACCACACTCCATGTGCCGACGCAAAACAACAAGCTCGGCGTAGGGGAGAAGTCGCATTGCCGCAAAATGATGAAAGAGATTTATGGTACAGAAGATTCTTTCTTCAAAGAGATAGACCAGAGCATCCGTCGTAACTGCAAGCGTTTGCCTGATGTGCAGACTTATCTCATTCAGTTTCAGAACTTCTCGCAAGATCTGATGATGCTGATGGGTAACTTGATGAAGTTTAAGCTTCGTGTGCCTTCAATCTTCAAGAAGACCATTTATACCATGACGGAGAAGACGGTTTCAGACATCTTCACAAAGAATGATTATTCTGATCCTAGTGTGGTGAAGGCTGTAATGGCTGTACGTAAGTATAATCAGCGGCTTAACTTTTCGCAGAAATGGGTTACCGACTTTGTCTATCAAGTAGTGATGCTCGCTAAGAAAGAGCCTGCTCCTTCAGATGAAGAAGCCAAGGAGGCCGAGAAGAAAATGAAGGGCTGATTTGGATGATAGGTGCTAGTTGTTAGGTGGTAAGTGTTGGCTGTTAGGTGTTAAAGAATCATGGATGCCAAGGAAGAGGTTCTGAAAACTTTCACGACAAGGGTGAGGCAACTCATGCTCAGCTATAAGGAGCTGAAAGGTGAGAATGCATCCTTGAAAAAGCAAGTTGCTGTGCGCGATGAGGAAATCAGCGGGCTGCAACAGCGTGTTGAGCGTCTTTCCCGGGACTATGACCTCTTGAAAACAGCCAGAATGATGCAGATTACCGACGGCGACGTTGAAGAAGCACGTAAACGGCTCAATAAGCTTATCAGAAACGTCAGCAAGAGTCTCGCATTGCTCAACGGACAGGTTTGATTCAAAATTAATCATTATGGCAGAAGAAGAACTGAAGCGGGTGATCAGACTCCGCATTTATGATACTTTCATCCCTGTCAGGGTACCTCAAGAGGAAGAGCCGCTCTATCGTAAAGATGCAGACCTTATCAACGAACTGTTGAACGTCTATTTCGCCAATTTCAAGGAGAAGAAACCAGATAAAGAGATCATCTTTTATGCGATGATAGACTTGGGTCTTCGCTTGCAGAAGGAATTGCAGCGCAACGACACCCAATCGTATGATAAGGCTATGTCGGAGCTTACGGGCGAGATAGAAAACCTCTTGTCGGATAAAAATAAATAAGGAGATTATTATAGAGAATTTTATACAGTATTAAATCTAAAACACGTTAATATAGAATGATAAACATTGTCATCGCCGCTCTTATCGCCCTTATCGTTGGCGGAGTGGCAGGTTACTATATTTTCCGTTATGTGATTAAGGGGAAATATAATCAAATGATTGAAGCTGCCAACAAAGAGGCAGATGTTGTAAAAGAGAAGAAACTCCTTGAGGTTAAGGAGCGTTTTCTCAATAAGAAGAGTGAACTGGATAAGGAAGTTCAGGCTCACAATCAGAAGATGCAGGCTGGAGAGAACAAACTCAAGCAGCGTGAGATCTCGCTCAACCAGAAGCAGCAGGAACTCGCCAAGATCCGTCAGGATATGGAGCGTGAGCAGCAGCGTATGGAGAACGAGAAGCAGCTTGTGGCTGTGAAGCAGCAGGATCTCGAGAAGATGCAGGAGCAGGAGCGTGCCAAACTTGAAGAAATCTCTGGTATCTCTGCTGAGGAGGCTAAGAACCGCCTCGTGGAGAGCATGAAGGATAAGGCTAAGATGGACGCTGCCAGTTATATTAATGAGGTGGTGGATCAGGCTAAGCTCGATGCCAACATGAAAGCGAAGAAGATTGTTATCCAGACCATTCAGCGTGTCGCTACGGAGACAGCTATCGAGAACTCTGTAAGCGTCTTCCATATCGACAACGATGAGGTAAAAGGCCGTATCATTGGTCGTGAGGGTCGCAATATCCGTGCGCTTGAGGCTGCTTGTGGTGTGGAGATTGTTGTCGACGATACTCCTGAGTCGATCGTCATCTCTGCCTTCGACCCTGTGCGCCGTGAGGTCTGCCGTTTGGCGCTCCATCAGCTTGTAGCCGATGGCCGTATCCATCCGGCACGTATTGAGGAAGTTGTCGCTAAGGTGAAGAAGCAGCTCGACAACGAGATTATTGAGACGGGTAAGCGTACGGCTATCGATCTCGGTATCCATGGTTTGCACCCGGAGCTTATCCGTATCATCGGTAAAATGAAATATCGTTCCAGCTATGGTCAGAACCTGCTTCAGCATGCACGTGAGACGGCTAACCTTTGCGCTGTGATGGCTGCAGAGCTCGGTCTGAATCCGAAGAAAGCTAAGCGTGCTGGTCTGCTACACGATATCGGTAAGGTGCCTGACGAGGAGAGCGAACTGCCGCACGCACTGCTCGGCGCCAAGATGGCTGAGAAATACAACGAGAAGCCGGATATCGTTAATGCTATTGCTGCCCATCACGATGAGGTAGAGATGAAGACGCTGCTTGCTCCTATCGTGCAGGTCTGTGATGCTATCTCTGGTGCCCGTCCAGGTGCCCGCCGTGAGATCGTGGAGGCTTACATCAAGCGTCTCAATGACCTCGAGGCTATCGCTATGAGCTATCCTGGTGTGACGAAGACTTATGCTATTCAGGCAGGTCGTGAGCTCCGAGTCATTGTTGGTGCTGACAAGATGACGGATGAGGAGAGCAACAAGCTGTCTGCAGAGATTGCTGAGAAGATTCAGAATGAGATGACATACCCCGGACAGGTGAAGATCACGGTGATCCGTGAGGTGCGCTCCGTGGCGTATGCAAAATAAGAGATATAAGAGGGCGGGCCATTTTAAATGTGTCCGCCCTTTCCTTATATTGGAAGAGAGATAACTTAATTATTAATAGAAAAGAATTAATCGGATGAAAAAGAACCTAACACTAATGGCGGCTCTCTTGCTGTCATCTGCAGCGTCTTTTGCTCAGCAACGTGCTCACACGTTTGCTATTACCCCCAAAGTGGGTATTAATGTGAGTACACTCAAGAATCTTAGCGGGGGTGTTTTCTATGCTATAGGTAATCCTTATAGTGGAGGCAGTGGTATTTCCACCTCTACAGGCAATGATTATTCTTATGGATCTTTTGCTACAACAAAGAGTAAGGCGAATGTTGGATTCACGGCAGGTATTGAGGGACAGTATCAGTTTACGGATCTCTTCGGCCTCTCCGTCGGGGCTTTCTATGCCCGCGAGGGATGCCACTATGATACAAAGGGCTTGACGATAACGGATGGGAAAGAATCCTATAATATTTCCTTGACTAATAATCTCCGGGCTAACCTCGATTGTATCACAATCCCAGTGTTGGCGAATGTTTATGTTTGGCGTGGTCTTGCTGTAAAGGCGGGTCTGCAGCCAGAGATTATCGTTCATAAGAGCGGAAGCGTTGATGCACGCGTCAGCGCGAATGATGTGTCCACGGGACTTGGAATTGATGCAGATCCAAACTTGCATTCTTTCAGTCTTTCTCTCCCCGTGGGCTTGAGCTATGAGTATAAGAATGTGGTTCTTGATGCACGTTATTGCTTTGGCTTGACGAATATTGAGAACAACCGTGATCCTGAGCTTGGCAATGACAAGGTGCATCTCAACACGTTCTCTGTAACATTGGGTTATAAGTTTGAACTGTAGATTTATAAGTTTGAGTTGTGAGACTCTTTGTAAAATCCTAATTTTCTCCAATATTTCTATATAACTTTGCACAAAAGTTATATAGAAAATGAAGCAAGGAAATAAAAATAATGGCCGCAGACGGATGTCTGCAGCGATGGCGTTCATTGTGCTCTTCGGCACCGTGAGCCTTTTCTCCGACATGACCCATGAGAGTGCAAACAGTATCCGTGGAGCGTTTTTGAGCCTTACGGGTGCTTCTGCTGCGGTAATAGGATTCGTGTCAGGGCTCGGAGAGATGGTGGGATATGGACTTCGCTATGTATTCGGATGGCTCACTGACCGCACAAAGCGTTACTGGCCGATGGTGCTCTTCGGCTATACCCTCGATGTCGTGGCGGTGCCTGCCTTGGCTTTGGTAGGACGCCACGGATGGATATTGGCCTGTGCACTGCTCATTGTGCAGCGTCTCGGCAAAGCGATCAAAAAACCGGCAAAGGATACGGTGATGTCGTTTGCAGCAACGCAGGAAGGAGTAGGAAAGAGCTTCGCTATTCAGGAACTGCTCGACCAGATTGGAGCTGTTCTTGGACCATTGCTGCTTTATCTTATCATGCTCGTGCAACGACACGATGACACGTTCAGCGACTACCGCACTTGTTTTGCTTTTCTTGCTATCCCCGGTGCTATCACCTTATTGTTATTGTGGATCACCTATAAGAAGTTTCCGCATCCGGAGGACTTTGAGCCGGAGCCGAAACAATTCATTCCCTTTAAGAAGAGCCGTAGGTTTGTCCTATATATAATAGGTATTAGTCTTTTCGCTTTCGGCTTTGCTGATTACTCGCTCATTGTGATGCATTTCTCTCGCACACATCTCTTTACAGCTGATGTGGTGCCGTTGCTCTATGCCTTGGCTATGCTTACGGATGCCGCTTCTGCCTTCGTTTTTGGTTGGATGTTTGATCGTCATGGCACTGCCTCGCTTGTTATTTCCACACTTGTCGCTGCACCTTTCGCGATCTTTGTCTTCTTGGGAAGCAGTGTGGCGAGTGCTGTTATTGGTGTCGTGCTGTGGGGTATCGGCATGGGAGCACAGGAGTCGATCCTCAAGGCTGCCGTCACTACGATGGTACCGAAGCAGAGTCGTGCCACGGGTTACGGCATTTTTGAGTGCTGCTTTGGCGCTGCTTGGTTCCTCGGTAGTTGGCTCCTCGGTGTGCTTTATGACCAGTCGCTGGGTGCAATGGTTGCAGTGAGTGTAGTGGCACAGTTGTTGGCCGTGCCGTTCTTCTTTAAGCGGGTTGGATTACATTAAACATCTTAGGGCGGCCACATTTTCTGCCTTCCGATAACGGAAGAACTGAGGATGGTGGCCGTCCCTACGGTGTTACATATTGCCAGCACCCATTCCCGATACGGGGCTGTCTTTCTTCTGCGAGTCGTTGAAGTCGTTGTTGATCTTACTTTCATGCTGACCAAACTGCTTCTTTGTGTTACCGAAGTTCCACTTCACAGAGATCATGCCCATCTGCAGCGGGAAGGAGATGTGAGTGCGACTGCTGAAATCGTTTCCGGCTGAGTACTGGTTGATAACCAGGCGGTTGCCGAATGGATTGACATAGCGCGCCGACAATTCCAGATGATCCTTCAGGAAGGTACGGGTGAGAGAAATGCTGAAGAACTGCATGGCACTGGTGTAGCCCATGAGGTTATAGTCGCGAGACTTCGCGAAGATACCTGCCGTGCTCTTGATCTTCCACGGCAGTTGCTGCTCCAGTCCGAGGTAGGCATTGCCTGTCCAGCCATAGTTGTGGTAGCCGAGCTCCTTCGCTTTCCAATCGCCATAGCCCACACTTCCGTTGAGCATCACGGTCGTTGTCTTCGAGAGCACCGTGCGGACGAAAGTGTTGAGTGAGGTCACGCTGCTCTTGCCGTTGTTGGCATAGGTAGAATTGTATTTATGATCTGCATCTACAAAGGCATAGTTCTCAACCTCGTTGCCACAATAGTCCTCACTGAGGCTGACGTTGAACATGAGCTTGGGTGAGAAGAAGTTGTAAGCCAGTGAGACATCATGCGACTTCATCACGGCGAGCGAGGGGTTGCCGTAGCTCAATGCCACGGGATCGGTGCGGTCGGTGTAAGGATTGAGCTGTGAGATGTCAGGGCGAGAGATACGCATGGTGTAAGTCAAGCCAAGGTTCGAGGTCTGCGTGAGGTTCACCCCAACGCTGCCGGAGGGCACAAGGTTACCGTAATCTTTGTGGAAGTTGCGGTCGCTAAGGTTCTTATATTTCACGCTCTCAAACGTATGCTCATAGCGCAGACCGACGCGAGCATTGTATTTCTCCTTTGTCAGTTTATACTGTGCATAACCAGCCACAATGCTCTGGAGATTACGATAGTTGATACTGTTGTCAGCATTGAGCACATCTTCGCCGTTCACGATATCGTAGAGCTTACTGTCGCTCTTGTTGTTACGATGAATGAATTTAGCACCCGTCTCCAATGTCTGTCCCTTGCCGAGATCAAACGTGAAGTCAGCCTGCGCCGTGTGGCTTGTACCCCATGTCTGAGCATCAGAGTAGAGGTCGGAGAGCGTGAGGCCAGTCACATTCGCCACATTGTCGTAAATGGTTCGGATGCGGTTGCGGGCAGGATTGTAGTTGTAGAGATAGCTCAGCGTGAAAGATGATGTGTGGTCGGCATTGAGCCACCGCTGATAATCAACACTCGCGTTGACGCCCATGAAGCGATTGTGCTGGCTGAGTCCATACTGATAGCTGAATCCGTTGCCATAGATACCACCTTCAAACGTGTTCGTGGGATTATTGTTGAAGTTCTCGTTGCCACCGCTGACTCCAACGTTGAGATCAATACTTCGCAGTGAGTCGATGGCATAACCTAGTGTGAGGTTACCCATGGAGTAGGGTTGATTCATGGTGTAGTCCATGCTATTCGTCTGCTTCGAGAGACCCGCTGTGGTGTTCTGTTCACGTGTGGTGGTTAGCTGGAAGTCATTCAGATGTTGGTAATTTATGAATCCATTGACACTATACGAGAACTTCCCCTGCTGCCCACCGATGTAAGCATTTCCACCGAATCCACGGTTGCAGAAAGTGACCTCTGCATTACCATTATAGCAATTGTCACAATCGGTGCTTCCTTTGCCCGTGTTGTGCACCATTTTGATATCGAGCACACCCATGGTGCCTTCGGCATCATACTTGGCGCCGGGAGAGGTGATGACTTCTACGCTCTGCACCATCGAGGCTGGCACCGACTTGGCGACCTGCGAGAGATTGCTCTGGAACATCTGGTTGGGCTTGCCGTCGACGTAGACCTTGAAGTTGGAAGAGCCTTTCACCGTGACGTTGTCTTGTCCGTCTACGGTGACCATCGGCACCTTGCGGAGCATGTCGAGGAGCGACATCGTTTTCGAGTCGGGGTCCTGCTGCACATTGTAGGTCATCTTGTCGGTGGTCATCTTCACCACCGGCTTCTGTGCCACGACCTCAACGCCTTGCAGGTCGAGCGAGTCTTTGATATCCTGTGCCTGGGCGGAAAGCACACAGAAGCATAGGAGAATAAGAGATATAGAGATTTTCATTCTATGATTCATAATAATATTGAAAACGAATTGAGAGAACTTATCAAAAGCTGTCTTATGCTTCGTACGCTTCCTTGACATCTTCAAGCGTGATGTCGAGCAGTTTCATCTTTCGGACCACTTCCGGCAGCACAGTCTTGAGAAAAGCCGTGCGGCGGGTGGTCTTGATATGTCTCTGTGCATCTTCTGCAACGAAATAGCCGAGGCCGCGCTTGTTGAAGATTACGCCTTCCTGAGCAAGCTGGTCGTAGGCCTTGACCGCCGTATTGGCATTGACCCCAAGCTGCGATGCATATTCGCGCACGCTCGGTATGCGGTCAAAAGCCTTGTAGGTGCCTGCCAGGATCTCGTCGCTCAGCCTGTCGGCTATCTGCAGATAGATGGCTTTATCATTGTTGAATGGCATAAGCAAACGTTTTATTTACTGACTTGCAGTCTGGAGATGTCGATGTCTCCACTGCCTGATATACTCTTGTCGAGGCGCTTGAGTTGACCCTTCAGTGTCATGTCTCCACTGCCTGATATACTTACGCTGGCATACCCGCAGTTATTGAAATTAGCATTCACATCACCGGAGCCGGAGATACCTATCTCAGTGTTGTCTACATTCTCAAGTCCAGCATTTATATCTCCACTGCCAGCTACAGAGAATTTTGCATTCTGAGCTTTGACGAGTCCAGTCTTCAAGTCTCCACTGCCTGCAATATTATATTCAAAGTCCCCGGTGAGGGATACGCCTTTCAGGCTGGTGTCTCCACTGCCGGCAATATCAATCTCGAGACTCTCACCTTTAAAGTCGTTATCAAAGGAGAAGTCTCCACTGCCATACATTTGAGCAGCGCTAAGAGTGGGGCCGCTGACCCACAGTTCGGCACCACTCTCCTTGTTTATTAAGGTCAGTACCGTGATGCCTTTCTCTTTCTTTTGTGACTTCTCTGAGAGGGTAAGCATTCCATTGCTTACATTGATGTCGTGGGTTTCGTACCATCTCTTGGTCGCTTTGAGCGTAACTGAGTAGGTGTTCGACTGCGTGAAATGAACATCGCAGTTGGTATTATTACTTATTGCAGTGAAGTTGCGAAGGTTCAGATGATAGGTCTGAGCCGGCTCATTGCTGTCTGATACTTTCTCGATGCGGCAAGCTGACATGCTAAGAATGGTGATGAATGCGAAGAATAAAGCGATTATTTTTTTCATGATGATTATATTAAGAGGTGATTATTTGTTGAACCAACGGTTGTTGATGACCTGCAGCCTCGTATATTTGCGATAGGCGAACCAGAAGCAGAATGCGATGAAGGCGACATTCAGCAGGTCGATGACGAGGTTGAACCAGAAGTCATAGATGTATATGACATATCCGGAAAGATTTGTTCTGGAAAGTACATCTGATGTAGCTCCTATAAAGAACAGCATGATGGACGAGAATGCGATCCAAGTTAATATAGCCATGTTGACAGGCCATTTGTGGAAGATGCTGCCTAAGAAAAGGAAGAATGCATGGAGAGAAATGACGCAGAAGACAAGTGTAGAAAAATAGAGGAGTCCATTGCAGTTATCCCATAAAGTATGGTGAAAGCCTCTACCGAAGTCAATGATAGCACCTGTAGCCCATGACTGTTGGCCTTGCCCTATCGCGAGTGTGAGCAGGTACTGTAAGAGGTCTCCTGCAAAGAAACCGATGACGGCAGCGAGTGACATGGCGATCACAGTCTGCAAATAGCGGGCTACAAACTTCTCCTGATTGGTGGCGGGGAGCATAAACTCATTGATGCGCTCCTGCTTCGATTTGATATTCGTGAAGATGTTTGCTGTGCCCATAAAGAGATAGGCTGAGAACAAGAGAATAGCTATTACGCCTGTCTTGTCTACCGTATCGTTGCTTCGATCAATTAGCAGACCTAGAATTTGCGGAATGGCAATCAGTCCGAAGAATATCAGTGCCCATATAGCGAGTTTGCGTTTGTTGATGATCGTTTCCCAAAGGAGCACGTCGGCGAAACGGTGAGTATTGAATTTATTCATTGTTTTCATAATTATGTTTGGTATTAGTGCAGTGGCCGTGCCTTGTGCCGGCCACCACCCGAAATTCATACCTTGTTATCCGATTTTCCCGCTGATGGCAGCGTTGAACAGCAGTTCGAGGTTCACGGTGGTCTCTTCCTCATCCGCAGCGCGCTCGATGATGGCGGCGTTGCCTTGGAGACTGGGCTCAGCGTATAGCACGCGGTCGTTCATCTCTGCGGGAGCGAGGTAGCGGAAGGCGAAGCGCTTGGAGATGTCGGCGATGCTGCTGTTGAGCAGTACCTTGCTCTGGTCGATGATGACGACATGGTCGAGCAGACTCTCGATGTCATGCACCTGATGGGTAGAAATGATAAGCGTGCGGTCCTCAGACATGTAGTTGGCTACTACCTTGCGGAAGAGAGCCTTCGAAGGAATGTCGAGGCCGTTGGTGGGTTCATCCATCATCAGCAGACGAGTGCCCGTGGCGATGGCGAAACTCATGTACACCTTCTTCTTCTGACCCATGGAGAGCTCTTTGAGGTTTGGCTCCGTAGGCATCTCAAAGTCGTCAAGGCATTTGGCTAATATCTCGTCGCTGAAATGCGGATAGAACTTGTGCATCATCTTTGTGAATGCTTCGAAGCTCATGTCGGGCATGGCATATTCTTCCGGTACGAAGAATACCTCTTGGAGCATCTCTGGCTCGCGTCGGCAGCTTACGACTCCGTCAACCGTTACACTTCCAGCATTGGGCATGAGCAGTCCGCTGATGAGGTAGAGCAAGGTCGACTTTCCCGTGCCGTTCTTGCCGAGTAGTCCATAGACGCTTCCGGGCTCGAGGCGGAGGTCGAAGTGGCTGAACACCTGGTGCTTACTGCCCTGATAGTGGAAACTAAGGTCTCTTACATCAATCATAATTTTCTATTTTGTTATTTATCTTATTACTGTATTAGTGTATTACTTTAATAGTACACTGCAAAGTTAATAGATTTATATTCAAAGTTCCAAATATTTTGAGAAGAAAGTGGCTCTTATTATTATTAATTAACATATCAACTGCCGTTATAGGTAACTATTCAGTCTTATGATTCCTCAGATTTTCGAGATGAAGAGTGCCTCGGAGAGGCACACTCTTTCTAACCCCAGGCAAGGAGCGTAGCGACGTAGCCTGGGGTTGGTACGGGAAACGGATTTATTGATTTCCAGCCTCGGAGAGGCTGACTGCGCCTTGGCGCGCTATGTTTCGTATGAGACTATCTATTAAAGACATAGCGCACTACGTGCAGCCTGCCTCTCCGAGGCAGAAAATCAGGTATTGTGGCTCTATCCTAAACCCCAGTCTGCGTCGCTGCGCTCCTTAGACTGGGGTTATTCAGAGTCAGCCTCTTCGAGGCTGTAAAGTGATACTAACCCAAAAATAAGACTGAGTAGTTACCCATTGTAGTGCGATTCAAGTGAAATCGTAACACGATTCCATTGAAATCGCATTCCGATTACGTTGTAATCGCGAGGCGATTGCGGTTAAATGGCTTCTGTGCAGGGGCCGCCCCTGCACTAATACCAGTGCAGTAAAAGAAAAAATGGGATGTTATGATGGTCTTTTGCCGCTTTTATGTTAATTTTGTACTCATATAAACTTAAAAGCGATGGAGACGAATAAAGAACTGCGAGAGGCATGGGAGTTTGTGGAGCATACCGGCACCAGCATCTTTCTCACGGGTAAGGCAGGAACGGGTAAGACAACGTTCCTCAAGACCGTCAAGGAGAAGTCATCGAAACGGATGATTGTTGTGGCACCGACGGGTGTGGCGGCTATCAATGCCGGTGGTGTGACGATTCATTCCTTCTTCCAGTTGCCTCCGACGCCTTATATCCCCGGAGCAACGATACGCGACCGCTATGATTTCTCCAAAGCCAAGCGTCGCATCATTGCCTCGCTCGACATGCTTGTCATCGATGAGATCAGTATGGTGCGTGCTGACCTCCTCGATGCCGTCGACACCGTGCTCCGCCGTTATCGTGACCGTACGCAGCCCTTCGGTGGCGTGCAGTTGCTCATGATTGGCGACCTTCAGCAGCTCACGCCTGTAGTGACGCCGCAGGATGATGAAGTGCTTAGCCGATATTATGATACTCCCTATTTCTTCGGGAGCAAGGCATTGCGGCAAATCAATTATGTCACCATCCAACTTACTCATGTCTATCGTCAGCAGGATCCGACGTTTATCAATATCCTCAACCATGTGCGCGATGGCAATCCGACGGTGGACGATATGAACCGGCTCAACGACCGTTGCAATCCCGCATTCATTCCTAAGCCGGAGGAAGGTTATATCCGTCTCACGACACACAATCGACTGGCAGACAGTTATAACGAAAATGAACTGTTGAAGCTCCCCGGCAAGCGCTATACGTTTACAGCTACGGTGAAAGGCGATTTCCCGGCAGCCAACTATCCAGCTGATCAGAATCTTGTTTTGAAGCAAGGTGCACAGGTGATGTTCATCAAGAATGATCCTTCCGCAAAACACGAATATTATAATGGTAAGATTGGCCATGTCGTAGCAATCAACGAAAAGTCTATCACCGTGAAATGTCCGGGAGACAACAATACCATCAATGTGGAGCAGGATGTCTGGGAGAATACGAAATACGCCATCAACCCTGAGAAGAAAACCATTGAACCCCAGGTTGCCGGCACATTCACACAGTATCCTTTGCGACTGGCGTGGGCTATCACGATCCATAAGAGCCAGGGTCTGACTTTTGAGCACGCTATCATCGATGCCGGCTTCTCCTTTGCTTCGGGTCAGGTCTATGTAGCACTGAGCCGTTGCAAGAGTTTGGAAGGCATGGTGCTTGCCTCACGTATCGGCGTAAGCAGTATCTTCAATGACCCACGCGTGACCGATTATATCTCTCATCAGCAGCAGATGGCGGAGGAGAGCATTCAGGAACTGCCTGCACTCAAGGATGCTTATTATAAGGAGCAGTTGCTCGACATGTTCAACTTCAATCTTCTCTATGGCTCTGAGCAGATGCTCAATCGCACGATGATTGAGTTTTTCCGTGCTTTCCCAAAGCTGTGTGACTATCATCGCACGGTGATGGAGAACGTGAAGAAGAAGGTCATGGACGTGGCTTACAAGTGGCTCAATGTCATTCGTCAGACACCTAACGAGGGACTCCATGATGAGGCTTTTCTGAAGCGGGTACAGCGATCATCTGACTATTTTGCAGCGGCACTGAAGGAGCAGATTCCCGACCTTCTCGATAAGACGAAGATGGTGAACGGCAAGAACAAGATGGGCATGGAGCAACTCGACGAGCGCTATAAAGACTTCTGGCTGCAATATCTTTCCAAGGAAAAGATGCTCGATACTATGGCAGACGCTCCGTTTACGGTAGCTGCCTATCTGCAGAACAAGCAGGAGGCACTCATTGATGCCATGGAGATTATAGACCCCGCAGGCGTCCGTCCGCGCCGTAGGTCAAGAAGTGCATCAGCGAACCCCTACGACGATCCACGGATGGTTCAAGATAATGGTCCACGAAGGACACAAAAGACACGAAAGACACCTGCAGAAAAGACGCAGAAGGAGCCGAAGAAGACGCAGAAGAAAGGCGAGTCGGCAGAACAGTCTTTGACGATGTTCAATCAAGGTCAGACGATTGAGCAGATTGCCAAGGACCGGGGCTTAGTGGCCAGTACTATCATGGGGCATCTCGCTTCTGCTGTGAAGGCTGGGAAGCTTACGGCGGATAAGGTTATACCCGCAGAGCATGTCCGTGCCATCCGCCACGCCCTTTCTCAGTTTGAAGAACACGCGCCGGTTGATGACATTCTCGCCAAGTGCCCGAAAGATATCAAGAAAGATGAGGTCTACTTCATGCTGAACAGCATGAGGTGAGCCAAGTGTAACAAGTGTAAACTGGGGGAATTTACACTTGCGAGATATAATGTATTGATACACTTGTACACTTACTTTGCCACCTCTTCCAACCCTTGCACCAGCGAGTCACCCCTTGATACATAGAACTTTACGCGGACGATGTGGCCAGCATCCGTACTGCCGCTGCGCTTCATGTGCCGTGCCTTGCTGTAAGTGAGCGTGTCGCGCTGAGAAGGATAACTGATGAGCTGGATCTTCTTGTCCGTGCTTCCTGCACCAATATAGAAGATGTTGATGCTGTCCTTGGCATTCCTCAGTCGTGCTTGTTCAGCTCGTTGCTTGCGGTGGAGCGCTGCCGTGTCGATGGGAGCAAAGACGGAAGCAGCCACGGTGTCGCCCGGGTCTTGCTTAGGTGCCATCTTGCAGGAAGTGAACAGGGTGGCACCTGCACCCATCATTATTAATAACAAAAGAAGTAACTTTCTCATAATCGTCAATTGTTAGCCTCTGGACTTGCCACCTTCGCCAGTCCGCCTTCGCCCGTTTCCTTATAGAGCGATGGGAGGTCGTGACCGGTCTGTTTCATCACTTCCACTACACGGTCGAAACTTACGCGGTGCTTGCCGTCGGAGAAGGAGGCAAAGAGGTTACAGTCGAGGGCACGCGTAGCAGCAAAGGCATTGCGCTCGATACAAGGAATCTGAACGAGTCCACACACTGGGTCGCACGTCATGCCGAGGTGATGCTCCAGTCCCATCTCTGCGGCATACTCAATCTGTGAAGGGGAGCCACCGAAGAGCTGGCAAGCAGCAGCGGAGGCCATAGCACAAGCCACACCGACCTCACCCTGACAACCCACGTCAGCGCCCGAAATAGAGGCATTCTCCTTCACAATGTTGCCGATGAGACCTGCCGTAGCGAGGGCATGGAGAATCTTTTCATCAGAGAAACCATGGCCTTTGGCGAGATGATAAAGAACACCCGGCATGACGCCACAACTGCCGCAGGTTGGTGCTGTGACGATAGTTCCGCCCGATGCATTCTCCTCACTCACGGCAAGTGCATAGGCATAGACCAATCCACGCGTCTGAAGGTTCGGCTTATAGCCTTTTGCCTTGACAAAATAGGTAGGAGCCTTACGTTGAAGGTTCAGTGGACCCGGGAGACGTCCTTCATGGTTGACGCCGCGCTCCACGCTCTCCTGCATGGCATGCCACACGTTGAGCAGATAGTCCCAGATGTCGGGCTGCTCACAACGCTTCACATATTCCCAGTAGGCACAACCATTGTCTTCGCACCATTTCTTGATGTCGGTGAGATAGTGGAGTTTATAGACCTCAGGACTTGCCGGAAGCAAGCCTGTGGGGTGGTCGCCTTCAGAAAGGGCGCCACCACCGACAGAGTAGACTACCCAGTCGTTGATCTTCAGTCCGTTGGGATGGAAAGGAAGGAAAACATCCGGTTTCCATTCAATGTCGACGTGCCCTGCACGCCCCAACACCTCTTCAATGGCTACATCCGTCATGTGGCCTTTGCCCGTTGCAGCAAGACTGCCATAGAGCGTCACGTGGAAATCCGTGACGGTCGGGTGAGCCTGTAAGTATATCTGTGCCGCCTTCTGCGGGCCCATGGTATGGCTCGATGACGGTCCTTTTCCAATGCGGTATATTTCTCTCAATGATTTCATACCGCAAAGGTATGAATTTATTTTTGGATGGGAAAAAGTATCTGTGGTTTTATTTCAGTTGAGCCACGACATATTCCGATTGCGTGCCTATGCGGAACTTGCCGCCCCAGATGCCGAGGCCGGAGCTGACATAATAACGCGTATTGCCTTTCTGATAGGGTCCGAAGGCATCTTCATACACGGCGCGTGTAATCCAACTGATGGGCCATACCTGTCCATAATGGGTGTGTCCGGCAAACTCGAAGTCGACACCGTTCTGCTGCGCTTCCTCGAGGTGGTAAGGCTGATGGTCCATCTCACTAATATATTTGCTGCGGTCAACGCCTTGCATGATGTCCTTCAACGCCTTGCGATAGGGATTTGTGCGGTCGTCGCGCCCCACAATAGCTATGCCGCCGAAATAAGCAATGCTGTCGCGAAGAACCTTGATGCCTGCCTGCCGGCAGAAAGCAAGGTCTGCCTGAGTGCCCGTGTAATAATCGTGGTTGCCCAAGATGGCATAAACGGGGATAGGCAACTGCTTGAACTCTTCAGCCGATTGCTCCTCGTTCACGGGGCGGATGGAGCCGTCGACGAGGTCTCCCGCAATGAGGATGGCATCAGGCTTATCTCGCATGATCTGTTGGAGCCAACGGTGAAGGTCGCTCCGACGGTTGTGATAACCGAGATGGATGTCGCTGATTAACACGAGCTTAACATCTTTTTTGACCTTTCCGTGCGTGTTCAGCGTTATTTCTACGCGCTTCTTGTCATTATAATGAGCATAAGCATAGGTAAAGAGGGCCGTGAGAAAGACAAATACAGATACGCTTCCTACGATGCTTTCTCTCAAATAATGGCGAGGAATGAGGTGGGTAACAAGACCCAAGTCAAGTACGCCAAACAGCATCGCCATATAGAGCAGAATGATAAGCCATGAGTTACCGACCTCATAAAGGGCTGTGGCAAGACCCATCTGCAGATGGTCGCCGAGCCCATTGAGACTCAGGAAGAAACTAATGAACGCCACAGCCATCGCAGCCACTACTGCAACTCTTAAAGGCAGAATAGCGGGGAGCAGTTGCCATACCCGTAGCGAGACATAATATTGCCCGGCAAGGGGCAGAATGAGAAAAATGAAAGCCCAGAAATATCGCATATTATTTTATTCTGTATTCTTTCGGTGTCATGCCTGTGAGTTTCTTGAAGAATCGGGTGAAATGCTGTGGGTATTGAAATCCGAGGTCATCGGCAATCTGTGTGATGCTGCGGCTTTCGTCCATGAGCATCTGCTTGCCAAGCGAGAGCACGTGTTGCTGGATAAATAACTGAGCACTCATGCCCGTCTCTTTTCTCACGAGGTCACCGAAATAACCCGGAGAAAGGCAGGCCTTGTCAGCAAACCACGCCACGGAAGGGAGTCCTTCGGTGCGAGCTTTCTTATCCGCGAAGTATGCTTTGATGTTTCGCTCAAAGTCGGCAAGGATATCTGAGTTGACCTTGTGGCGCGTGATGAACTGCCGGTCGTAGAAACGTTGGCAGTAGTCGAGAATAAGCTTGATTCGGTCGGTGAGAATCGTCTGCGAGTGCTTGTCCACAGGCAGTTCAAGCTCCATCTTGATGGAGTGGAGCGTATCGATGATCATCTGCCGCTCACGTTCCGAGAGATGCAGGCTCTCGAAGGAATCGTAATCGAAGAAGTGATAGTCGCCAATGTTTTTTCCCAAAGGAGTGCCATACAGAAGATCGGGGTGGAAGAGAAGGCCCATGGTATGACTGGGATGTGCCATCTGCTCGTCGGTCATATCAACCTGCACAACTTGTCCCGGTGCGAAACTTACGATTGTACCATCCTGATAATCGTATTCTCTGCGGCCATAGCGTAACGTGCACTGCTTGCCGTCCTTGAGCCACAAGGCATAGACGCCATAGCGGAGCTTGACGTGATTGACCCAATGCTTGGCCTCTGTCATATCGACTACGGAGACATAAGGATGCAGTGTGGTGAAGCCGTAGCACTTATTATATTGATCGACGGAGTCGATGCTGATGATCTCTTCTGACATATATCTTTATCCTTTCTTATTGTATGTTGCAAAGTTAAGCATATATGTTGAATATTGAGCTACCTTATCAGCGGAGATTATTACCTCTAATGCTTATTACGACGCATATGAGACGGTAACACGTCACATATGTGGCGGAAACGCGACACATATGCGTCGGGAACGCGTCACATACGAGGCGCATGAAAGACAATAGCTGGCAGTTTGAATAAAATAATGCTCCATTCCCTTGTTTAATTCGCGTTTTATGTTTATATTTGCCCAAAAAAGAAAGATGAGCACAATAACTATCGATAATAGCCTTTATCAGGGAGCCGAGCTATTAGCCAAGGCTCATAACATGAGTTTACAAAATTATATTGAATCTTTTCTTCGAAGAGCTTTGGCTAAGGAGAAAAAGAAAGATTCATTCACTCTTCTTTCTGAGAATGAGTTGCCTGCTGATATTCGTCAGTTGGTTGGTGCTGGTTTACCTTCAACTATTTCAGATGAAGATACCAATGGCAAAAAAGCAAAAGAAGAGTATCTTGAGAGTAATAGGGAGTAGACCAACTGACGTTGAAATGGTGCAGATGATCTGAATACCGGCCTCGAAGAGGGCGAACTTTGACGGGGTGCTGGTCTTATAAGTTCGCCCTCTTCGAGGCCGACAGGTCAGTTTTAACCGCCCGCCTAGACCCCAGGTTGCGTCGCTACGCTCCTTACCTGGGGCTAACCATGTGGCACCTCTTCGAGGTGCTTATTCAATGAGGACGTTAATTTTCAACCATATAGCTCGTTATATTTTTCCTCAGTTGATGCATGATTCTGCTTCAACTGAGGAAATTTGTCTTACCTATTCATCATGCTCTTCTTTCCAGCAAGCTGAGCAGAGGCATCCACAGCGAAGGTACCGTTGGTGACTATCGTCTCACCTTCTGCCAGACCATCGGTCACGACATAGGCATCGGGAAGGCTTGGCCCTAACGTCACCTCACGCATCTGAAAGGCAGGCATCGAGGCACCCTCATCCTTGACGTAGACGATGGAGCGCTTACCCGTCCACATGACGGCTGACTTCGGTACGACGATGTCGTTCTCATAGCCTTTCATACTGGCATGGGCGTAGCCGGAGATGATCATCTGTGGTTTGAAGATGCCACCGGGGTTACTCATCACTACGCGTACACCTGCCGTACGGCTCTTGTCGTCAATGATGGGATCGACGAAACTCACCTTGCCTGAGAACGAACGGCCCGGCATGCTCTCCGTCGTAAAGCGTACTGTGGAGCCTATCTTCACAAACGGCAGGTCACTCTCGTAAGCCTGGAACACAGCCCATACCGTGCCGAGGTTAGCGATCTTCAGCATTGGCTGGCCTTGCTTGACATAGTCGCCCTGTTCGACCTGTTTGTCGACGACGGTACCACTTGTGTTAGCTTTCAGCGATACATAAGGTGAGGCTTTCTTCGTACGGATGACACGGTTGATCTGTGCGCGGTCGATCTGTAAGAGTTCGAGCTTCTCTACGGCTGCCTCCACGAGAGCCTTTCGTTGAGCCGCCATGGGGTAGGCGAGTGCTTCCACGAGCTCCTGCTCTGCGGCATAGAGTGCAGGCGAATAGATCACGGCAAGGGTCTGGCCTTTGCCCACGTGGTCGCCGACAGCATTGATGAAGAGCTTCTCCACACGGCCGTCGACATAGGCGCTCTGTACCTGTTCCAGACGCTCATCGGGCTGGATTTTTCCAAAGAGACGCACCTCCTTAGCGGTAGCTCCCGTACCCACCGTCTCCGTCTGCACATTGGCCAGAGCCATAGCCTCGTCGCTGAGCATGACGTCGTTCGGATCCATGTCCATGCCAGAGCCTGAAGCGTGACTCTCATCGGTCAGAGGGATGAGATCCATGCCGCAGATCGGACATTTGCCCGGATGATCCTGACGAACCTGTGGATCCATGGAGCAGGTCCAGATAGTCTTTTTCTTATCTGATTTAGAGGTCGTTGATGTGCCTCCTTTATGGAAAGCCACGTAGCCGATGCCAAGTCCCAGGATGATGCCGATGAGGACGACCAAGGCCATCTTGTGGCGTATGATGAAATCTTTTATCTTGTTCATGATATTGTTCTTATGTTATTATTTTCGCGGATTCTCAGCGCGTGTGGCATAGTCGTAGCGACTTGCCATCTTCTCATATTCCGCAACGATTGTGTTGTAGTCAGCATAAGCCTCCGCTTTCTTCAGCGCATAGTCGATATACTGGCGGTTGGTCTCAAGGATGTCCGTGAGGGTCGTTGAGCCAGTGGCATACTCCGTGTTCATCAGACTCAGCGTGTGGTCGAGAATTCCGACCTCCTTGTCGTAGAGGGCTACCTTGCGCTTTACATCCTCCGCACGCTGTTCGATGCCGAGATACTCACTCTTCAGTGCATCCTCGCGACTCTGATAAGTATAGTCGGTGCTGATCTTGTTGAACTTCGCCGCTTCCTTGCTCATGTTGATCTTACGGCGATAGATAGGTACGGAGACTGTCACCATCGGCATGACCATGTCCATGCCGTTCATGCTCTCCATCTTAGGGTTTATCACCTTCCCGTTGAGCATGTACTGGAGCCCCACGCTGAACGTCGGCTTACCCATGTTCGTGGCGAGTCGTTCCTGTGCCTCGAAAGCCTTGCCGTCGGCAACTGACTTCTGAAGCAAGGGGTCCTGCGCCTCGATGTCATTCCACGACACCGTGGGCATCTCCCGCAGCACGATGGTGTCGGGGACAACTAACGGTGCGTCAGCGTCGCGGTGCATCACGATATTAAACTGCTGCCGCTGGAGCGCTAACTTTGCCTCGAAGCTCTCTACCTGCTCCTGCAGATTCTGTTCCTCGGCTTCCAGACGGAGCTGATCGCTCATCTTCGCATTGCGCATGCGGTCCTGCGTCTTGTAAGTGAGCAGCGCGAGTTTCTTGATGTCTTCAAGTAACCCTATCTTGCCCTTGACGGCTTTGATCTTCTCTTGTGTGGCGAGCATCGCGTACCACTGCTTCTGTACGTCGTAAGCCAAGGCAATGCCATCGGCGCGGAACTTCTGATAGGCGCTTTCAGCTTTGTATTCCATGTTCTCGCGTCCGGCTTTCAGTGTGCCGAACCATGGGAACATCTGCATGATGGTGAATGTCGCTATCTGCTTGCCGTTTACATGCTGCATGCTCTTCGGGAAGACGCCCACCTGTATCGTGGGGTCGTTGAGCGAGCCAGCACCGCAAGCGTTCATCACCTGCGCCTTGTAAGCATTGTATCCGCTGATCACCGTGGGGTTGTTGCGGATAGCTGCTGCGATATAGGTCGCGAGGCTGTCGGGTGTCTGTGCCTTCGCTCCTATCGTGGTGAGAAGGAGCATGAGCAGCAAGATGTGCAGCCTGAGATATTTTGTTTTATTTGATGTCATATATTGTATTATTATAGCGGTTGGCAGTCACTATGTGACTGCGTACACGACACATGGAGAAAAGGATACTCCTATTTCTTGACCTCTGTATTCTCTATTCTTTCTTCATTCTTCTTTAGCGCATGCGTTTGCGAAGCGCGTAGGGCTCCCTCTCTCCACCAGCATTGCAGCACCGGCACGACGAACATCGTCATGGTCTGGATAAGCATGCCACCAAAAGTCGGGATACTCATTGGCACCATGATGTCGGAGCCTTTACCCGTGGACGAGAGCACTGGGAGCAGAGCGATAAGCGTTGTGGCCGTCGTCATGCAAGCAGCACGCACACGTTTCTTGCCAGCTTCCACGACCGCCTCACGGATACCTTCTTTCGTCTGCGGATGGCGTTTCTGGAATGTCTGATGGATATAAGTACCCATGAGCACGCCGTCGTCGGTTGCTACACCGAAGAGGGCGATGAAGCCCACCCACACGGCGACGGAGAGGTTGATCTGTCCCATGCCGAACATGTCGCGGAGGTTGATGCCTGCGATAGAGAAGTTGAGGAACCACGGCTGGCCATAGAGCCACATGAGGATAAAGCCACCGGCGAAGGCGACGAAGACACCCGAGAAATGGATGAGCGATGCCGTGACACTCTTGAACTGGAAATAGAGGATGAGCAGGATAAGCAGCAACGCTATCGGGATGACGATGCTCAGACGTTTGGCGGCATGTTCCTGTTGTTCGTAGCTTCCTGCGAAGCGGTAGCTCACACCCTTGGGAAGCACGATCTTATGTGCAGCCACGAGATCGTCGATATGCTTCTTTGCAGCGTTGACGACATCGACCTCAGCCGCCTTGGAGTCGCTCTTGTCGAATGTGATGTAACCCACGAGGAACGTGTTCTCGGAGGAGATCATTGAGGCGCCTGGCGTGAACTTAATGGATGCCACCTGCCCTAAGGGAATCTGTGTGCCGTCGGCTGCGGGAACGAGAATCGATGACAGTGCATCGGGGTTGTCGCGGAGCTCACGTGCATAACGTACACGGATCGGGAAGCGTTCACGGCCTTCCACCGTCGTACCTTCGTCCATACCGCCGATAGCCGTCTCGATGACACTCTGAACGTCGCCGAGCTGGATGCCGTAGCGTCCGAGCTTCTCGCGGTCGGGCGTGATCTCGATATAGGGAGCGCCCTCAGCACGGTCGTAGTAGACCGAGGAGCGGTTGATCTGTGGGAGGTCTTTCAATGCTTTCTCCATCTGAAGGCCTGCCTTCTCGATACTCTCGAGGTCGGGGCCATAGACCTTCAGGCCCATGGCTGCCTTCATACCAGTAGAGAGCATCACCTGGCGCGTGGCGATAGGCTGGAGCTTCGGAGAGCCTGTGAGTCCGGGGAGGTTGCTGGCTTTCTCTATCTCATTCCAGATGTCATCCTCCGTGCGGATGTTGTCGCGCCACTGGCGGAGATATTCGCCGTGAGAAGAAGGAATGAGCGAGTCGCTCGGAATGATACGGAACTCCTTCGAGGGGTCATAGGTCTTGCCGCCTTTAAGAATGAAACGACCGTGGATATCCGTCTTGAAGCGAGCACGCTGACCATCGTCGTCGAGCATATATTCCGGACGATAGTTGACCGTGACCTCATACATCTGGATTGGTGCAGGGTCAAGTGCCGACTCGGCGCGTCCCCATTTGCCTACAGCGCTCTCCACTTCGGGGATGGCACTCACACGCATATCGAGCTGACGGCAGAGGTTGAGGTTCTCTTCCACACCGGAGTGAGGCATGCTCGTCGGCATGAGCATGAACGTACCCTCGTCGAGTGTCGGCATGAACTCGGAGCCCGTGTGTTTCCAGATCATGGCACCGGCAACGAGCGTCAGCAACGGGATGAGCATGAACTTAAAGCGATTGTCAAGACACCAGCGGAGGATGCGCTCATAATAGATAACCATGAGCCATAGCAATGCCAGCACCACACCGATGATGGCGAGCACGAAGAACATGTTGAGCACCATGCCGTTCTTCGGGCCTAATGGCATCCAGTGACCTGTAAGAATATACGTAGCAAAAAGTACGATGACAGCTACTGTGAGATAGTTGGTTTTGATCTGCCATCGTCCTATCTTCACCGTCTTTGGTGCGGGCTTGCCATGGAAAAGATGCAGCGCCCATTTCTGTGGCATGCGCAGTGAGAATATCCAATAAGCGAGCGTGGGGAGGATGACGAGACCCAAGATAAGTGCGGAGAGCAGGGCAAAGGTCTTCGTGAATGCCAATGGATGGAACATCTTGCCTTCCTGCGCCTGCATAGCAAAGACCGGGAGAAAGGAAATAACCGTCGTAGCCATACCTGTCATCACGGCGGAACTTACCTCGCTCACTGCTGAGAGGATGGTGTCTTCCAGCGCCTTGCCACGGGGCCATATTACTTCTCCCGTCACGGGGTCGCGGTCATCGCTCTGTACATGCCGCACAATATTTTCCATGAAGACGACGCCGACGTCGACCATCACACCGATGGCAATGGCGATACCCGACAAGGCCACGATATTCGCCTCCACGCCGCAGAGCTTCATCACGATGAACGTGCAGAGCACAGCGAGAGGGAGCATTGTAGCGATGACAACAGAGGCTCGGAGGTTGAGCACGAGAATGAGCACCACGATGATACAGATGAGCACCTCGTGGGTCAGTGAACTCTCCAAGGTGCCAATAGTCTCCTTGATGAGTTGAGTGCGGTCGTAGAAAGGTACGACGGTGACCTTCGAGTGGGTACCGTCGGGAAGGACCTTCTCGGGGAGCCCACTCTGCATCTCTTTGATCTTATCCTTGACGTTGTTGATAACCTGCATCGGGTTGCTGCCGTTGCGCGCCACAACAACGCCACCTACCGCCTCCTGACCTTCCTTGTCGAGGCCTCCACGGCGGTCGGCAGGTCCAAAGCTGACCTTTGCCACATCCTTGATACGCACAGGCACGCCGTTGCTCGATGTTATAGGAGCATTCTCAAGGTCGGAGAGTTTCTTCACATAGCCCAGACCACGGATGAGGTATTCGGCTTGGTTGACTTCCATGGTGCCAGCTCCGACATCAATGTTGGAGTTTTTCACGGCCTTCATGATCTGAATAAGGTTCAGACCATAAGAGCGCATGGCATCGGGATCGAGGTCTACCTGATACTCTTTGACGAAGCCACCGACCGAGGCCACCTCGGACACGCCCTCAGCCGAAGAGAGACTGTAGCGCACGTAATAGTCCTGGATTGTGCGGAGCTCCTGCGGATCCCATCCACCCGTAGGCTTACCCGTCTTCGGGTCTCGTCCTTCAAGTGTGTACCAATAGATCTGTCCGAGGGCTGTGGCATCGGGACCGAGTGTGGGCCGAACACCATCGGGCAACAGACCAGCAGGCAGTGAGTTGAGCTTCTCAAGGATGCGTGAACGGCTCCAATAGAACTCTACGTTGTCGTTAAAGATAATGTATATAAAAGACATACCGAACATCGATGATGAACGGATGGTCTTGACGCCCGGAATGCCGAGCAATGCTGTTGTGAGTGGATAGGTGATCTGCTCCTGAATATCCATCGGAGAGTGTCCCATCCAGTCGGTGGAGACAATCTGCTGATTATCTCCGATATCGGGAATGGCATCCACAGCCACCGGATCACGCGGGATGATTCCGTCCGTACCCCAGTCGAAGGGCATCGTAGCCAAGCCGCCCAGGATGACGGCGAGAAGCACGAACAGCGAGATGATGCGGTTGCGAAGAAAATAGCCAATAATTTTGTTTACCATTGATTATTGATTTACGTGTTGATGATGAATAATGAAAACATTATCCCATCGGTGGCGCACGCAAACCATGAGGCTCCACAAAAAGTCCGGGTGGAGCCGGTGGTACATAATAATAAGATTGTGATTCTGAAGCGTATGCTAATGCATTCCACGAGAAGGGCTGCCACAAAGCGGGCAGGTCGCCGTGGAACCAATTAGCATTGTATAGACTTGGCGTGAGGTCAACGGTCTGACCAAGTGCGAAATGCGACTTTACTTGTACGAAATGTGCCTTGTCATGGCACCCGTCGCATTTTTCCTTGCCGCCATGGCAGCAGTCGTTGGCTGCATCTGCAAAGTTATGGACATCGATACCGTTCAGCGACACGAACATCTGTTCATCACCACAGTAATGAACATTGATCTGCAATCCCGATACCGCGATCAGGAAAAGCAGAATGGTGAGATATGCGCTGATTCGTCGTGCCATAAGACAGGGCTGTGTCTCCTTTCTACAACTAATTCTTACGGTAGTCTCTTGCAAACTACTTCTAATGATTTGCAAAATTAGCAAAATGGTTTGGAAACATTGTTGGAAATGAATGTTTTTTTGTAGTTTTGCCGAAAAATTAGAGGATAACAACTCTTATTCACGTTTTAGTTACAATTAATTCAGTTACAATTAAATCAGTTACAATCAAGTTAGTTTCAATCAAATAAGAAAGGAAAGATTATGAAGAAGATTGCATTTATGTTTGTTGCCGCATTGGCAATATGCGCCTCTGCTCAAGCTAAGACCGTAAAGAAGTCGTTCAAGGCTGACGGTAAGTGCGAGATGTGTCAGGCTCGTATTCAGAAGGCCTGCAAGAGTGTTCCTGGTGTGATGACAGCATCGTGGAACCAGAAGTCGAAGGTCTGCAACGTTGTCTTCGATGACAGCAAGACGAATCTCAACAAGATAGAGAAGGCTGTTGCTGCTGCTGGTCACGACACCGACAAGGCTAAGGCTTCTGCAGCTGCCTATGGCAAGCTGCCTGGATGCTGCAAGTACAGAAAGTAAGGGAGGAGGGGCCTACCAAAGCCCTCAGGCCTACCCAAGCTTCATCCCTCCACCTCCCTTAACAAGGGAGAGCAATCTAAAGGGAGGAATGTTGATTACATAAAGAAATAAAGAAGCGCGTTACAGTATTTCTATTGTAACGCGCTTAACTTTTTTATTTGCTTTGCTGATGGTGGCCGCCACTTGGGGCGGCCACTGCAAAGGGATGAATCGATAAGATTAACGATTAGAATCCGCCGAAGCCTCCGCCACGCGGTGGACGACCGCCACCGGGGCCACCCATTGGTGGACGACCACCACGGCCGGGACCTCCACGGAAACCAGGGCCATCACCGGGACCATCGCCTGGGCCTTTGTGCTTGCCACCGAAGGCATTGATGCGGAAGTTGACATGCAGCATGACGTAGCTGTTGATAGAGTTGTACTCCGTATCTGAACGCATCGAAGCAGAGATCGTACGACTGAGGTTGCTCTGCTGATGGAGCAGGTCGTAGAACTGGAGCATCACGGTGAGGGGCTTGCCCTTCAAGAAGCTCTGTGAGAGCTGCACATTCCACACAAGTTCGTTCGTGTTCAGTGAGTTGTCGGAGTAGCCGCGGCGTGAGTTCATATTGAGGTCTGTAGAGAGACCGGTGCCCCACGGCGCCGTGAGGTTGATGCTTCCACCATAGCTGTACTGCCAGATGTTCGAGTTGGAGGCTGGCTGCAGTTTGTTGTTGGAGTGGCGGTAGCTGAAAGCTCCGTTGAGCTCCACCTCAAGCCAGTCGTTGCGATAGCTGCCTGCTAGTCGGTCGCTGATCGTCATGTCTCGCGTTGTGTTCTTCAGTGAGCTGGCGTTGCGGGAGAGTGAGATATAACCCACGTTGTTGGCGTAGTTGAAGTTGGCAAACGTATTGATGTTCCAGTAGCCGGCAGAGTCGAGCGGGGTATTGAACATGAAAGCTGAGTTCACATTCCAGTTGCCGTTGATATTCTCCGGTCTTGTGAGTCTTCCACCCGTTTTCTCATCGTAGGTCACCTTATTGCTGATGCTGTTCTGCGTGTTGTTGTAGTCGATGAACGTCATCAGCGATTGTTTCGTCTTCTGGTTATATGTGTTGTAGAACAGTCGGAAGTTCTGATTGAACGAAGACTTCAGTCCTGGGTTACCTGTAGAGATATTCAGCGGGTCGGAGTCGTCGTAGATGTCGAGCAACTGCGTGATGGTAGGCTGCGTCGTGGTGGCGCGGTAGTTGATGCGCAAGTTGCTCATCTTGTTGAAACGATAGCGGAAGTCGAATGTCGGAGTGAAGTTCGTCACCGTGCGTGTGGTATCCACAGCGATGCCGAGATAGTTCTGCTTATAATGCGAGATCTGCGGCTGAAGCATGACACCGACATTGAGGTGCCACTTCGTACGAAGCATGCGGAACATCAGTTCGATGTTGTGCGTGTAATTCTTATAAGAGGAGTAACGGCTGAGGTCCGTGTCAAGATAACTCGTCCACGGATTGCTCAGAAGATTGAGGTAACTGTCCCAATTGCGATAGGCAGGTGACACCGTTGAGAAGAAGTTCTCACCGAGGTTCGAGAAGTCGTAGGTCGAGCGGTCACTCTTGCTGTAGCTGTACTGGAAGCGGTAGCGGAACTGCAAAAATGTTGCCTTCCACAACGGCTCACTGTAGGTAGCCTGAAGGGTGTAGCTCCACTTCGTTGACGGAGCAAGGTTGTAGCGGTTCGTCTGATAAGTGGAATCCTGTCCGAGTGCATTCTGGATCTGATAGAGATGCACGTTGTTAGTAGAGAGTGAATTTGATTTGGAGTCGGTGTAGCTCACGTCGCCCCGGACGGTGACATTGCGCCCACGGCTGTTGAGTTTACGGTTCAGTTGCAGCATCGCACCGAAACTGTTACTCTTTGAATAAGTGATGCCATTGGAACTGCTCGAGTTGACAACGACACTGTCTGCTGCCAACTGCTGCAGGGCTGCTTTAGCCAACGGATCAGTGACGAACGTGTAAGGATCACTATTGAACGAAGCCGAGGTGCTCGAAGAGAGTCCATCGCTTGTGCTCAAGGTCATTGTGGGTCGGAACATGATGTTCGTCATGGAGTCGGGAGTCCATTCCACACGAGCTTGGGCATTGAAACTATTAGAGCGTGAAGAACTGTGACTCAGACTGTTGGAGAATGACCCCACGGTACTGACATAGTTCTCGGCACTTGTCTTCGTCTGAGTGTCGCCGTCGCTGTGGTTCCATCGAGCACTGCCATCGATCTTGAGCTTGTCTTTATTCTCATAATTGATATTCACGCCCGCCATCTTTGTGGCATTGAGGCCATCTCGTCCGCGTCCGAAGCCACCGCCACGACCTCCAAAGCCCATGTCGTTGACATTGTTGGCATTGCCCATACCAAAGATCCTGAGGTTGCCTTTCATGTACCCTCCGAAGGCGCGGTCACTGTAACGGCTCTTCGTACCCACGCCAGCGTCGACATTAGCCATGAAACCTTTGTTCATACCAGGCTTGACACCGAAGTCGAGCACCGTCTGCTCCTCACCGTCATCGATACCCGTGACGCGTGAGAGGTCGCTCTTCTGATCGTAGGCCTTCACCTTATTGATAATGGAGGTTGGAATGTTCTTCATGGCCGTCTTTGTGTCTCCGGTCATGAACTCCTTACCATCGATAAGGATCTTCTTCACCTCTTTACCGTTGATCGTGATCTTTCCGTCATCACTCACCTGAGCGCCCGGCAAGCGCTTCACGAGCTCCTCGATGGTGGAGCCCTCTGGCGTGCGGTAAGCTGCGGCATTGTATACGAAGGTATCCTCTTTTAAAATGACCTTTTGTGCCTGTGCCGTCACCGTGGCTTCTTTCAGCATGATGGCGTCAGCAGTAAAGAGAATGTTGCCGAGCTTCACGTCGACATCCTCCTTGATTGTGATCGGCCTTGTTATTGTCTTGTAGCCGATGCTCGACATTTTCAAAATAAACTGTCCATCAGATGGTGCCTTGAGCGAAAACTTACCGTCTTCGCCTGATGTCGTACCCGCGATGAATGTGGAGTCTTTTTTCAAGAGCTGAATCGTTACCAGCGACACAGCATCTTTACTCTGCTTGTCGGTGATGGTACCCGAAATCTCCCGGCTCTGCGCCATGGCGGCGACTGTCGTCAGCACCATGATGGCAAGCAATAGTAATTTCTTCATTGTTCTTTCCCTTACCTATAATTTTGATTCATTACTGAAATATAAACGTAGAGGAGTGGAAATGGTTTAATAATTGCAGATTGTTTAACGAATCGCAATGTTTATTTTGATTTTGGATTTTTGCACATTGCTCCCCACGATTGCGCAATAATGCAAGAGATATTCTTAAAAAACAATAATTTATTATCATATTGTTAGTATTATGGCCTTGTTATGATTATATTTGCAGTAAACGTTAAGTATGCGAATCATGAAACAGAGAGTGATGATAACCCATCAGCTCGCTACAGATTTGGCCATGGCGATATCAGAATGCGAGCACGACAACATTTTTGTTCTCACCGACGACAACACACGCAAGAACTGTTGGCCGGTGATAGAGACGTTTATCGGTCTGCGCGATGCCCATGTCATAGCCATTGAGCCGGGCGATATCCATAAGAACGTGGAGTCGCTTGTTTACGTGTGGCGTGAACTGGAGCGTGGCAAGGCAACGCGTCACTCGCTGCTCATCAACCTCGGTGGCGGCATGGTGACAGACCTCGGTGGCTTTGCGGCTTCAACTTTCAAGCGTGGCATCGACTTCATCAATATCCCCACGACGCTTCTCGCTATGGTCGACGCCTCGGTAGGAGGAAAGACAGGTATCAACCTCGACAGTCTGAAGAATGAGGTCGGTGTGTTCAACGATGCGAAGTTCGTGTTGCTCGACACAGAGTTCCTACGCTCGCTCGATGCTCAGAACATCCATTCAGGCTACGCAGAGATGTTGAAGCATGGACTCATCTCCAACACCAAGAACTGGGCGGAGCTGCTCAACTTCAACCTCGACAACCCCGACTTGAAGCATCTCGCTACGATGCTTGGGAAGTCGGTGGCTGTGAAGGAGCGTGTCGTTACGAAAGACCCGAAGGAGAAAGGTATTCGAAAGGCATTGAACTTCGGCCATACCTTCGGTCACGCTTTTGAGAGCTTCTCACTCATCCACAGTAAGGAGAACGGCAAGACGCCGATCCTCCATGGCTATGCGGTGGCTTACGGACTCATCTGTGAGCTCTATCTCTCTTCGCTCAAGCAGGGTTTCCCCACGGAGAAGATGCATCAGACGGTGCAGTATATCCGCGAGAACTATGGTGCCTTCGGTATCACATGCGACGACTACGATGAGCTCATCAATCTCATGCGCCACGATAAGAAAAACACGGCGGGAGTGATCAACTTCACCCTGCTCTCTGAGGTGGGTGACATTCATATTGACCAGACAGCAACAGACGAGGAGATCAAGCAGTGCTTGGATTTCTTCAGAGAAGGATAATATAGTGCAGGGGCGGTCCTCAGTGGCCGCCCGCAACCGAATATATATGAAACAGGTTAGACCGAAGAAGAACCTTGGCCAGCACTTCCTCACGGATCTCAATATTGCCAAGCGCATCGCTGACACCGTGGATGCTTGCCCTGACATTCCCGTGCTCGAGATAGGTCCGGGCATGGGTGTGCTGACGCAGTATCTCGTGGAGAAACCGCGGGAGGTGAAAGCCGTTGAGATTGATTCCGAGAGTGTAAGATACCTCTATGAGAAGTTCCCGAAGTTGCGCGACAATATCCTCGGCGAGGACTTCCTGCGGATGGATCTCACGAAAGTGTTTGACGGCAAGCCGTTCGTGCTCACAGGCAACTATCCCTACGATATCTCTTCGCAGATTTTCTTCAAGATGCTCGACAACAAGGAGCTCATTCCTTGCTGTACGGGAATGATTCAGCGAGAGGTCGCTCTACGCATCGCCTCCAAGCCGGGTTCAAAGCAGTATGGCATCCTCAGCGTGATGATCCAGGCATGGTACGACACGGAGTATCTCTTCACCGTTGATGAGGATGTGTTCAATCCGCCACCCAAGGTCAAGAGTGCTGTCATCCGCATGACCCGCAATAAGGTCACCGACCTCGGCTGCGATGAGGCTTTGTTCAAACGTGTCGTCAAGACGGTTTTCAATCAGCGCCGCAAGATGCTGCGCGTATCGCTCAAGCCGTTGTTTGGCAAGGACAACATGCCGTCAGCCGACTTCTTTGCAGATGATATGATGACGAAGCGGCCGGAGCAGCTGTCGGTGGAAGATTTCGTTGAGTTGACGAACAGAGTGAAAAGGGCGTTGCCGTAAAAAAGTTCCGGTTTCGGATTGATAAGGTCCCCGGAGGGGGCCAATTAGGTTAGCCCCAGGTGAGGAGCGCAGCGACGTAACCTGGGGTTTGTACCGGTTTTGTACACCTGACTTGTCGGCCTCGAAGAGGGCGAACCTATAAAGACCAGTATCCTGCCAAGGTTTGCCCTCTTCGAGGACACCTTTCAACGAAAACGCCTCACACCCCAGCCCCAGGTTACGTCGCTGTGCTCCTCACCTGGGGCTAACCATGTTCAACCTCTTCGAGGTTGTCCCCCTCCCTACTAACCCGAAAACCGGATGAACCTAAAAAAACTTCGATATTTTTTCTCACTTTGCCGAAAAGTAATTAAATTTGTAACCGATATTGAAATATAAACCTATAATCATATGATTGACGTTAAAGAGACTCTGAAGAGCGCTGAAGATAAAATGAAGAAAAGCGCCAGTTTCCTTGAAGGAGAACTGTCACGTATCCGTGCAGGACGTGCCAACATAGCCATTCTCGATTCCGTTCGCGTGATGTCGTACGGACAGATGGTGCCATTGAATCAGGTCGCTGCCTTGCAGGTGCCTGATGCCCGCACGATTACCATCCGTCCCTGGGAGCGTAAGGCTATCAAGGATATTGAGAAAGGTATCATGGACTCTGATGTCGGCATCACACCGGAGAACAACGGTGAGATGGTCATCCTCCGCTTCCCGCAGCCCACTGAGGACCGTCGTAAGGAGCTTGTGAAGCAGTGCAACAAGATCGGCGAGCAGGCTAAGGTGCAGGTCCGCAACGTGCGCGGTGAGTACAAGGAGAAGCTGAAGAAAGCTATCAAGGACGGTCTCTCTGAGGATCAGGAGAAGGACGCCGAGGACAGCCTTCAGAAGCTTCACGACAAGTACATCAAGACCATTGATGCTACGCTCGCTACGAAGCAGAAAGAAATCATGACGATCTAATGCACGGCTTGGTTATTAAGAACACAGGGTTCTGGTACACAGTGTTGACCGATGAGGGGCAGACGGTGGAGAGCAAGGTGAAAGGTAAGTTCCGGCTCAAAGGCATCCGCTCCACGAACCCTGTGGCCGTAGGCGACGGTGTGGAGATCATCATCAACGAGGAAGGGCAAGGGCTCATTACCGCTATCGATGACCGGAAGAACTACATCATCCGTCGCGCTACGAACCTCTCCAAGCAGAGCAGCATCATCGCCTGCAACCTTGATCAGGCTTTCCTCGTCGTGACGGTGGCGCATCCTGAGACCTCCACGACATTCATCGACCGTTTCCTCGCTTCGTCGGAGGCTTACTCGGTGCCTGTCGTGCTCGTCTTCAACAAGACTGATCTCCTCGATGCCGATGAACGCCATTATCAGGACATGATGGTGAACCTCTATGAGACGGTCGGCTATCAGTGTTTTCAGATATCGGCTGAGACCGGAGAAGGCATCGAGCCGCTGCGCGAGATGCTCAAAGACAAGGTGACGCTGCTCAGTGGCAACAGTGGAGTGGGGAAGTCGACCCTGCTCAACCTTTTTGTGCCCAGTGCCGATGCGCGTGTGGCTGACATCAGTGACGCTCACGACACAGGCATGCACACAACCACATTTTCTGAGATGGTACGGCTTCCTGAGGGAGGCTGGCTTATCGATACGCCGGGCATCAAAGGCTTCGGCTCCTTTGATATGGAACCGGAAGAAATAGGAAGCTATTTCAAAGAGATATTCAAGTTCTCCAAGAACTGCCGTTTCTCCAACTGCACCCATACGCATGAGCCGGGTTGTGCCGTGCGTAAAGCTGTGGAGGAACATTATATTGCCGAGAGCCGCTACAACAGTTACCTCTCGATGCTTCAGGACAAAGACGAGAACAAATACCGGGAGGCGTATTAATGCAAGGGTGTTCAGTGCAGTGGCCGGCCTGAGTGCCGGCCACCGACAGCAAAAGTAATTCAAAATAGGGCTCTTCCGGTTTTCGGGTTGATAGCGTGACACAGCCTCGGAGAGGCTGACTCTGCATAACCCCAGGCTAGGAGCGTAGCGACGTAGCCTGGGGTATGTTAGGATAGAGTTGTGACAATTGACCTTCTACCTACCATATAACAAATTTCGGTACCGTTAATTATCAGCATGTTACGCAGGTTGCTTATCTAGCTCGTCTTGTCGCATTTTCAGTCTATCTAATTGCTGTTGAGTGCGTCTAAGTTTCTTTTCAAGGATGGTCTTCTCATCGCAGCCTACTAAATTGCCATTGTATTCTAATTGATTCTTTATCATGGTATAGAATATGGTAGCAATTTTGTGGGCTGTAGCTACGACGGCCTGGGCATATCCATCTCTAGCCTTTATTCGTCTGAAGTACCTGCCCATCTCATTTTGCTGATTCTTGACAGCATTGGCACTCATCCGAAAGGCTTGACCCATTATATTTTTCCGCTTCTGTAATTTACTCGATATTAGCTTGCCTCCTGTTATTTTATTGTTGGGTACTATATTTAGCCATTTATTGAATTTCCTGCTTGAGTCAAACTTCTTAATGAAATCATATCCAAGTTCTCCAATGGAATTGAGTATCAGAGAGTCATTCACGCCTGGTATAGCCATGACGTTCACACCGTAAATAGCATATGCATATCTCTCTATGTTGAAAGAGAGCGGATTCTTGCGTCCCTTACATTTCTTTACCATTGCTATTCTCTCTGGATCGTTTCCCAGAGCTGCTGCGTATTTCGATATAATCTCTTCTATCTTCTTCTCACACTCGGTAATCTCCGTCTGATAGTAATCGTAGAGTTCAACACTCTGTTTGAGTATGAACAGCTGCTCTTCGTCCCAAATTCCTTCCAGTGACTTTGCAATCGTCTCTTTGCTGGCCTTGCAACGGGGATCAGCGAGTTGTGACAAAGACATAGGGTCGTGATTGCCGTCAAGAATGGCACGAATGATGGCCTGTCCAGACTTGCCCAATATGTCACTTATTACGGTAGACAGCTTTATGTTCATCAATTCCATTGCTTTCTGCATGTGCTGCACTTCCTTGGAGGCTGATTTGATCATTGCAGATCTATGTCTTGACAGAGCTCTGACTTTACGCGCCATGGTATCCGGATTGAAGCTTGGCTTTATAAGACCATAGCTGTGCAACAGCATTATCCACTCTGCATCTGCCTCGTCTGTTTTCTTGCCGGTAATATTCTTGATTGATGCAGGATTGGCAAGGATTACTTCGAATCCTTGTGACTGAAGATAGAAGAATACATTGACCCAGTATACTCCGGTAGCTTCCATAGCTATTGTATCTATCCGACAAGCTTTGAGCCATTCTGAAATTACGCGCAAGTCACAGGTGAAACTGCCCCATCGGCGATTGTTGTCACCATCGCGATCCTCAGGCACACATACTTGCAACTCTCCATCGGCTACATCGATACCGGCAGCATTGGGGTTGACAATCTTTAACTTTAATCCTTCTTTAGTCTTGCAACTTTTTGCTTTCTTTGCCATGACTTTGTAAATTAGAACTTTGTGAATAAGCAAGGTCCCATGTACATGGAAATGTATATTCTACCATACGGCCTTCAAAGACCAATCAGGTTTCTATGACATGGGAAATCACACTCGGAGATGGTTTTGCACCATTGGCTAGATGATTTACTTCCTTGCTTTTTACAAAGTTCTTTTTTTTCTCTGAAAAAACGAAGGAAAAGGTAATTAGATTCACGCACATCCGAATTTTGTTATATTGGCAGGTTTATAAAAAACTTTATATCAATACTCGGAGAGGCAGGCTGCACGTAGTGCGCTATGTCATTAATAGATAGTATTATACGAAGCATAGCGCGCCAAGGCGCAGCCAGTCTCTTCGAGTATTGATGTAAGCTATTTCCAAAGCAGTCAATAGAACAAATTAATGCGATACCATTAGAACCTCTGCTAAAGATTTGTCTGTTACAAAATAAAAGCGGAACTTTGCAAATGTGAGGAAGTAAGTCGTTTTGCCAATGGTGTAAAACCATCTTCGAGTATGACTCCAATGTGTTATGGAAAGCAGATTGGCCTCCAAAGGCCGTATGATAGAATATCACTGTCCGAAACACGTGGCCTCACATTTATCAAAGTTCCACTCAAAATTAAAAATTATGGCAAAGAAAGCAAGAAAAATCAAGAGTGAGCAAGGTTTGAAGTTAAAAATTGTCAATCCGAATGCTGCAGGTATAGACGTGGCCGATGGAGAGCTTCAAGTTTGTGTTCCTGAAGACCGTGACGGTGACAACAACCGTCGGTTTACCAGTTTTACTGCAGACCTCCGTGTCATAGCAGCATGGCTTAAGGCATGTCGGATAGATACTGTAGCCATGGAAGCAACAGGCGTATACTGGGTAAACATTTTCTTTTTTCTGCAGGATGAAGGCTTTGACGTGATTTTAGCAAATCCTTCCCAGGTTAAGAACTATTATGGGAAGAAAACGGATGTAGCCGATGCAGAATGGCTTATGCTATTACACAGTTATGGCTTGATAAAAGCAAGCTACAATCCTGACTCTTGGGCCAGGAGAGTACGTACACTGGCAAGACACAGATCAGCCCTTATAAAATCAGCCTCCACAGAAACTATGCACATGCAAAAGGCAATGGAGTTAATGAACATCAAACTCGCGACAGTCATAAGTGACATTCAAGGCCAGTCCGGCACTGCCATAATAAATGCTATACTCCAAGGGAACCATGATCCCGTGGCACTCGCTCAATTGGCAAGTTCACGCTGTAAGGCAAGTAAAGAGACCATAGCCCTCTCTCTTGAAGGAACATGGGATGAGGACCAACTTTTTATGCTGCGACAGAGCAAGGAGCTATATGACTTCTATCAAAAGAAAATCATGGAGTGCGATGAGAAAATCCAAGATATCATCTCTAAATATGCTGATATAGTAAAAGAGGACACGACAGAAATAAAGAAAGCCAAAAAATGCAAGGGACACAATAATCCTCTTACGTTTGACGTCGAGAAATATGCATGTGCCATATGGGGGACTAATGTTATGTGTATACCAGGAGTCAACGAAGACTGTGTACTCACAGCATTTGGAGAACTTGGGTATAACTTTACAGAAAAGTTTGATACGGCTGCAAAATTCTGCAAGTGGCTCAATCTAACACCAAATAACAAAATATCAGGAGGAAAGCTATTGTCCAGCAAGATGCCCAAGAGAAAGAACATCATGGGGCAAGCTTTCAGGATGAGTGGCAACGCCTGTTCAAAACAGCATAACGAATTAGGGAACTATTTTCGAAGGATACAAGCCAGAGATGGATACGCACAAGCCATCGTGGCAACGGCACACAAGATAGCAATCATCTTCTACACTATGGTTAGGAACAAGACCCAATATAATCCTTATTTAGTAGGTGATGATGAGAAGACTATACTCGAGAGGAAACTAAAAAGAACACAAAAGCAATTAGATAGGTTAAACAAGTTACACGATGGCTTCAAAAAAGGCACTGCGTAACTTGTTGATTGACAATGGTACAAAATTTGTTCTATGGTAGGCTGGGTCAAGCTATCAACCCGAAAACCGAGACCTTTTTTCTTCATCTTGGTGTTCTTTATAATAATTATGTTATGATAAATACTAATATAGTACTTATATACATTGTTATTAAATAAGAAATATATAATGTTCGCGATATGAATTCTCATCGTCTCCTTCTTAGAAAAACCTTATTGCAAGGTTTGCAAGGTGCAAGGTCTGCAAGGTTGTTGCGATTCAATAAGAATCGCACTGCGATTCAACTGCAATCGCAATATCTATAGGCACGCACCAAGCGATATGAAGACTGTGGTGGTGTGGCCAAAGCCGCGGTCAAAAATCTGCTCACCATTATATATCATGTGGTTGCGGCACGAATAGATGTTATAATCGGAGAAACTGACGCCAATGGAGATCATTGCGAGCTCATTGTAGAACGAAAGGGCATAACGGAGGCGCCAGGCGAGCCATTTGCCGCCATGGTTCTTCACCTTCACATTGCCTTCATGATAATAGGGTGTGCCGGGAATAGGCTCGGCTGTAATCCACATCACATCGTTCTTAGGCACCGACATGACGAGCATCGGATCGCAGCGCAGCATCACACCCCACGATCGGTCATGAGAGAACCACACGGTCGGTGTGCGGAAGGAGAGCATCGGAAGAAAATTGAGGCGGACTACTGCATCTTTATCATAGGAAGTGGCATAGCCATGCTCCTCGTCTCTATCCTGCTGGGCTGCAACATCGTTTCGGTCATATTCCATACCGAAGCCGATACCCATATATTTCAATGCATACCACTGATAGTCAAACTGATAGGAATATGTTAGATCGGTCGCTGTATTGAGGTTGAACTCGAAAGAGAAGACCTGCCGCGGTATCTTGTGCGCTTCCTTTTTCTCAACATTCATCAGTGAGTCGAGGTTGATGGCGGAGGCTCGGAGCGAGAGCAAACAGAGGAGCGAGAGGAGGAAAAGAAGTCTTTTCATTTCGTTTTTACGTATTTGTAAGTGCAAAATTATAAATAATCCTCAAAAAAGTCGTAACTTTGCAGTGGTTTTTGATACGATGGTGGCTGCACGGTAGTGCGTCTGTGAATAAGCCTCGGGGGAGTGTTTGAAATTCTGCCTCAGAGAAACAGCCTCGGAGAGGCTGACTCTGCATAACCCCAGTCTAAGGAGCGCAGCGACGCAGACTGGGGATGTAAGGAGTGGGGTTGTGACGGCTAACCTCCCGCCTCGGAGAGGCAGGCTGCACGGTAGTGCGCAATGCTTTTAATGGCTTTTATCATATGTTAGCATAGCGCGCCAAGGCGCAGTCAGCCTCTCCGAGGCTGAAAATCAGTTAATCCGTTCTTAGCCTAAACCCCAGGCTGCGTTCGCTACGCTCTCTTAGCCTGGGGTTATGAAAGAGTGTGCCTCTCCGAGGCACTACGCTAATAGACTGGGCACTGCACAAAAGGCATCATATCATTACGCTCGAAAATTATTGCAATAATACATAAAATGGATTTCATCAGGACATTGTTTGAAGGCTCGCACGCTTATTGGGGTGGCGGCGTTTCTCACTCCATCTTTATCCTTGCCTTGGTCATCACCCTTGGTTTGTTGTTGGGCCGGATAAAGGTCAAGAACATCTCTTTAGGCCTCACGTGGGTGCTCATCGTCGGCATCGTGTTTGGCTATTTCAATCTCAATCTTAACGTAGAGCTGCTTCACTTCCTCCGTGAGTTTGGTCTTGTGCTCTTCGTCTATTCGTTGGGTCTTCAGGTGGGCCCGGGCTTCTTTGCTTCGTTCAAGAAAGGCGGACTGCAGCTGAACATGCTCGTGCTCATCACCATCTTCATCAGTATCTTCACGGCTGTCGGCGTCTATTACGCTACCGGCACGCCGATCACCGCTATCGTCGGTATTCTCTCGGGTGCCGTGACGAACACACCGGGGATGGGTGCAGCCCAGCAGGCTTTCTTCAGCATCAAGGGCGTGGAGAGTCCTGACATCGCTACAGGCTATGCACTGGCTTACCCGATGGGTGTCATCGGTGTCATCCTTGCGTTCATCCTCTTGCGCTTCATCCTTCGCATCAAACCGTCGGAGGAGGAGAAGACGGCTGAGACTGGCGAGGGTCAGCCCGAGCTCCTCGCTGTGCGCTCCATCACCTTGGAGGTCACCAACGAGCGTATCGACAACGTAGCTGTGAGCGAGGTGAAGCATATTGTAGGCCGCCACTTCATGATCTCGCGTATCGTCAGTCACGACAACGAGAATCATAACGCTATCGTCAATGGTCAGACTCGTCTCCATCTTCACGACAAGCTCCTCGTGGTCGTGGCACCGCAGGATATCGATGCCGTGACGGCACTCATCGGTCAGCCCGCAGAGGTCGACTGGAGCCAGTTTGAGAAGGAGCTGATCTCGCGCCGTATCATCGTCACCCGTCCGGAGCTTCAGGGTAAGACCCTCGTCTCGCTCGATATCAATGGCAACTTCCATGCTACGGTGACGCGTGTCAACCGTAACGGTGTGGATCTTGTGGCTCATCCGCATCTGCGCCTGCAGCTTGGCGACCGTCTCACGGTGGTGGGATCGGAGCTCGCACTGAGCAAGGTCGACAAGGTGCTTGGTAATCAGATGAAGCGTCTGAACTACCCGAACCTTATCCCTATCTTCTTCGGTATCATGCTCGGCTGTCTGCTTGCCAACCTCCCGATTCCTATCCCCGGCATCCCCACGCCTGTGCGCCTTGGCCTTGCCGGTGGTCCGTTCATCGTGGCTATCCTCATGGGTTACTTCGGTCCTCGCTATCACCTCGTTACTTACAACACAATCTCCGCCAACATGATGCTGCGTGAGATGGGTATCAATATCTTTTTGGCTTGTGTGGGTCTTGGTGCCGGTCAGGACTTCTTCCATACGCTAATCAATGAGCAGGGTCTGCAGTGGATTGGCTATGGCATTATCATGACAATGGTTCCTATCCTCATCGGTGGTATCATCGGCCGCTATGCCTTCCACATCAACTATTACACGCTCATCGGTGTGCTCTCGGGTGGCAACACGAACCCGCCGGCTTTGGCTTATGCCAATGACCGTACTGCGAGCGACACGCCTGCCGTGGGTTATGCCACGGTCTATCCGTTCGCTATGCTGCTGCGCATTATCTCCATCCAAATCTTAATGATGATATTCCTCTCATAAGGATGCAGATTTCACAATGATTTTTTCTCACACGGAGATTTATTCTCACACGGAGATTTATTCTCACACGGATCTTAAAGATTTTAAAGATGGCTACGCCGCAAGCGGCTACGCATCAATCAGCGCGTAATCGGCGAAGCCGAAAATCATTAAGATCTTTAAAATCCGTGTGAAGAAAAAATAATCCTTGTGAAAACAATATCTTCAGAAATTATATTATCAGTATTATCTTTAGTTTGAATAATGGAAACAAAAGACATATTCGGATTCTTAAAAGGTCATAAGGACACGCAAGACGAACATGCAGAGCGCATCACTAAACTTGAGGAGCGGCTTGTGGACCATGAGACTGTTCGCGATGAGGAGGAGAACTCTGTACAGGTCCTCCGCCGCAAGCTCGACCTCCTCGTGCGTACCGGTGCCATGCTCATGGCGAGCAATGCCGACTGCGAGCGTATCTTGCGAAACATGAAGCGTTGTGAGGCTTATCTCGGGCTGCCAGAGGAGTACATCCACATCAGTCTCAACTTTGATATCATCATGGTGAACCTCTCCGATGAGACTCACTCATTCTCAAAGTATCAGCGCGTGGATTCTCACTGCGTGGAGTTCACGGTCATCTCGAAGATCAGTAAGATGCTGTGGACGGCTATCCGTGAGGACTGGAGCCTTGACCGTTATGAGCAGGAGCTCGAAGCGCTGAAGCATGTCCACAAGCAGTATTCGCCGTGGATGATCGCTATCTGTGCCGGTTTTGCGTGTGGTGGCTTCTGTGTGCAGTTCGGTTGCGACTGGCCCGCTTTCTTCTATGCTTCCATCCCCGCTATCCTTGGCTTCCGCCTGAAGATGTATCTCGGCAAGCTTCATTGGAATGGTTATGTAGGCATCGCTATCAGTGCATTCGTCGCCACACTTATCTGCTGGCTCACGACATTCATCAGTCTGAACCCCACGGTAGCAGCAGCTGTGCCTTCGTTCCTCCATTCTGATACGCCTTATCATCCGCTGATGGCTTGCACGCTGTTCATCGTGCCTGGTGTGCCTTTGATCAACTTCGTGACCGATATGGTGTCAAACCATGTACGAGTGGGTATCACGCGCGCCATGATCACGCTGATGATCATCATCGCCATGTCGTTTGGTATCGTGTTTGCCATTCAGATCTGCGGCATCGACAACTTTGTCAAGGACCTCTCGATGACCCCGCACAACACGTTCCTCGACTATGCCATCGCTGCAGCTATCTCATCCATGGGCTTCGCTACGATCTACAATACGCCGAAGCGTATCATGCCGGTGCTCGCTGTGACGGGTATCATCGCCGTCTGCACACGCAACTTCGTCAACCTTGGTCCGTCCAATGGTAACATCGGTCTCGACCAGGGTATCATCATCGGTTCCTTCGTAGGTTCGGCAGTAGCCAGTCTTATCGCAACAAAGTCGCAGCATATCCACCACATCCCTCACCAGGTCATTGCCATTCCTTCGGTTATCCCTATGATTCCCGGTGTGATGATGTATCGTTCGCTCTTCGGATTCATTCAGATGGATGGTGTCATTGGTGAGCTCACCTTCGCCTTCAACTGGGCTATCAAGGCTTCGCTTGTGATCCTCTTCATTGCTCTTGGTGTGGCTATCCCGAACATCTTCGTCCGTCGTCTCATCCAGCCGAAACGCAAGGAGAAGCTCCTCAAACTCGTGAAAGAGCGTCATGAGAAGCACCACGACATGGTGGATCTGAAAGAGATCTAATTTAAGTTAGGAGTTAAGAGATAGGAGTTAGGAGTTGTCTCTTGACGCGTTGCAGTGGCCGTGCCTTAGTGCCGGCCACCACCTGCAAAGAAATTGTATGTACAACATTCTGTATATATTCCTTGGAACTTTGAGGAAATTGTGCTATCTTTGTGGCATAATAAATCCATCTCGTTATGAATACAATGACAGTTAGCGGTTTCCGCAGAAATATGGCAGCTGCCTTCAACAAGGCTGCAGAAGGTGAAAATGTTATGGTTAGGCGTGGCACACAGGTGTTTGCTATCGTACCAGTATCGGATGATGAACTAACGATAACGCCTGAGTTGCAGGCTAAAATAGACAAGGCAAGAGCAGAAATCAAGGCGGGTAAGTGTGTTACCCTCAAGAGTCACGAAGATATAGATAAGTACTTCGATAGCTTATGACTTATACAATTAAAGTCTCTGAAAGCGCGGATAAGATTATTTCCAAATGGAAGAAGTCTAATCCAAATTTGTTCAAGAAGTACAAAAAGATCTTCGAGGACCTTTTGGAGCATCCGAAGACTGGCGTCGGTCATCCCGAACCGCTTATCGGTGGAGAAAGTATTACCTGGTCTCGTCGGATATCAGCTCATGATCGTATCATATATGACGTCGATGAGGATATCGTCTCTGTTTATGTTATTGAGGTTGAAGGGCATTACAATGATAAATAGCCCCTCAACCTTGCACACCTTACACCTTACAAACCTTACAATAAGGTTTTTCTAAGGACAACCTCTGGGTATTGGTGCAGTGGCCGGTCTTGTACCGGCCACCACCTGCAGCTTAATATAAAAATACAACGCTTGCCATCCGGGCTGGTGGCCGGTACAAGGCCGGCCACTGCACTGAAACCATTATCTCTTCAGTTCCTTCTTCAGATTCTTCCCCACAGCATACCACGACGGGATGCGCTTGAGCGTGTCGCGGATAGGCTGAACGTTGTAGAGCATGAGCAGAAGGAGGAAGGCGACACCGAGGATACAGGTGATGCCATAGAGCTGCTTGATACTGATCATGACGATCTGCTGCATGTCCCACTGTATGCCGGAGGCTACGGTATCAGCGACCTGATGCCGGATGCCGAACGAATAGAGGCCTCCCATGATCGCTTCCACGGGTGAATTGCGGATGAAGCCCGATATCGTCAGTCCCATGAAGAAATGCTCGAAAGGCATGAGTTCTTCGAGGTAGATGGTAAGTGCCGTGAAGTAGATGGCATAGCCGAAAGCACGAAGCAACAAGGGGATGATGAGCCGTGTGATGGGAAGGTCAGGCGTGATGTAAAAGTACATCATGACTTGATAGCCCACGAGAGCGAAACCGCCTACAGTGAGCAGTCGCGTGTATTTCATTCGCAGCACTTTACACCAATAGAGCGTGAAGAGACAGCCTAAGACAGTGCCGCCCCAGCCGATGAGCTCGAGGCGTGACGTCGTGAGCATCCCCCAGTGCTCGATGCCTCCCATGAACGCGTTTTGCAGTACCTTTGGCGTCGTGTTAAGCCATTCTGCAATGAGATACAAGCCAAGGGTAGGGATGAGTGTCTTGTATTGGAATGCTTTCAGAGAGATGTATGGATGTCGGATATAGCTCTCCCGCCACAGTGTCAGAGCGAGGGTGATGATGAAGAATACCACGCCCAAGCGCCAGTTGTAACCGTCGATCCAGTTGTAATATTCCCCGTATTCGAAGAGAAACACCACTTCCATCATCATTGCTGACCACAGCAGACAGCCGAGCCAGTCGACGGAGATGAGCGGCAGCGGCTTCATGAATCGGTAGTTCTTTGTCAACACAAACACGGTGAGCGCGATGAAGAGCATCAGTCCGATGATGAACCAGTTCATCATGTGCCAGTCCTGGAAGAAGTAGGTGAGCACGCCAGTCATCCAGCCTTGCAGATAGATATCGCCCACGACGATGGAATAGAGCAGCGGGAAGAATATTTGGAAGTCGCGTCCCGGTGCCATCCACAGTTGGATGTTTGAAGCGCGCTCGAAGGTCCCGCAGAGCTTGAAGAACCCCGCGAGAAACGAGAGAGCAGCCAGCACGGGCACGCTTGTGGTGTGCATGGCGAGGAAGTTACAGATGGCGATGACGAGCGCTACATTGATGAGCAACTGTCGGTTCGTGAAGCGGAACTTAAAGCGGAAGAGGAGCGGGAACGGCATGTTCACGCCTATTACATTGCAAAAACCAATGAACATAATATCGTACGTCATCGTTCCTGTAGAGCCGACGATATGAGAGGCGGCACCCAGGTAGATGCATCCTGTCAACTGAAAGAAGAACAGGAAGACGACGTATATCCATGGTCTTATTTTCTCAGGCACCTTGTCCCGATACATCGGCATCGAGAAAGGGCCTGTAGGTATGGGTCCTGGCATGGCTTAATAATAAATCTTTGTCTCGACATTCAGTCCGTCGATGAGTCTTTTCACATCTGCGGGTCGATTGTCGTTTGTGAGTTCGATGCGTACGGGAATGCGCTGCTCCACCTTCACGAAGTTGCCGGTGGCATTGTCGACAGGCACCCCGCTGTAGCCAACGCCCGTAGCAGAACTGATGCTCTTCACCTTGCCGTGGAACACAATGTCGGGGAGGGCATCAGCCGTGAAGTCCACTTTCTCTCCAATCTTGATGTGTTTCATCTGTGTCTCGCGGTAGTTGGCGATGACCCACACGCTGCTCATGTCGACGACAGAGACGAGGAACTGCCCCGGCTGAACGAGTTGGCCTACGTAGATGCTCTTGCGCCCGATGTAGCCATCGCAAGGCGCTGTGATAACGGTGTAGCTGAGGTTCAAGCGCGCCACATCCAACTGGGCGAGCGCCACGTTGATACCGGCCTCCGACTGTCCTAACTGGTGGCGTTGCTGATTGGTGATTGTCGCTGTGGCGCGGCGTGAAGCGGAGGCTTGCTGCAACCGTGCCTTGGCAGCGTTGTAGCGCGATACAGCCTCCTCGTAGAGCGTCTTCTCGTGATCGTATTGCTGTTGGGTCACGGCTCCGCGCTGCAGCAGTGCACCGTAGCGTTCAAAGTCCTTGCGTGCATTCTCCATACCGGCCTGAGCCTCTGCGATACCGGCGCCTGCTACTTTCATGCTTTCGCTTGCCACCTGTACGTTACTCTGTGTCGTGTTGATACTAGCACTCACGGCTCCCGCTCCCGAATGCACGCCCTTGGCGTTGGCTTCGGCTTGAGCCAGGGCAAGGCGAAACTGGGCGTCTTCGAGCACTACGAGGGTATCGCCTTTGTGGACGTATTGAAACTCCTTGAATCTTATCTCTTTGATGAATCCTTGCACACGCGTGTTCACGGGAGTGAGACTGCGGTGTGCCATGGCGTTGTCGGTGTAGACGTAGTCGCCGAAATGCATGAAACGGCTGCAGACATAAGCGATACAGCCCAACATGAGGAGTACTACGACAATATTATATGTTCTTTTGATCAGTCTTTTATTGCTCATGATATCAATCTTTCATTATTTCAATCTTTTTTCAATCATTTAGGTCCTTCGCTCTCGCGTTGATACTGCATCCAACCTCGAAGAGGTTGAACATGGTTAGCCCCAGGTGAGGAGCGCAGCGACGTAACCTGGGGTTAGGTGTAGCGTGTATACCCTGAAAGGTGTCCTCGAAGAGGGCAAACCTTGAAGGGGTACAAGGTGTTGTGGGTTCGCCCTCTTCGAGGCTGACCGTTCAGGTTAAGCCACTCGATCCCACCCCAGGTTGCGTCGCTGCGCTCCTTACCTGGGGCTAACCCAGTGCAACCTCTCCGAGGTTGTACCCACAAATCAACCAGAAAAGCTGAAGAACCTCATTATTTCAATCTTTCATTATTTCAATTTTTCAATCTTCCTAAAGTTTCCCTGCTGTGTATAATAATTTATAATACGTGAATGCCACATTGATCTGTGCATCGACCTCGCTCAACTCTGCATCGAGTCGTACATTGGAGGCATCGAGCATGTCGGTGACGAGCACCAACTGATTGAGATATCGGTCGTTGACAACCTCGTAGTTTTGTCGGGCGAGTTCCACCTTCTTCCGCTGTGTCTCTAACTCCACGTAGCTCTGCTGATAATCGGTGTATGCCTGCTGCACTTGATTGTTGACCTGCTCAGCAGCTACATCGAGCGCCTCATTGGAGAGTCTTACGGCTGTCTTTGCTTGCCTCAATTGTTTGTTACTCTTGAAGAGCGAGGAGAGGTTATAGTTGATGCCGATGCCAATGTACCATATATTGATGTTCTTATTGATCGGTGGCAGTTCGTAAGTGATAGGTCCGTCGAAATTATCTGCCGCTACGACAGCCACTTTCGGGAGCATATTGCTTCGCGCCATCTTCACGTTCTGCTGTGCCTCCTCCATCTTCGTTCGCGCTGAGAGCAAGGAAGGAGCCGAGTCAGTGGCTTCTGCTTGCCAGGTCGGTTCCGCCCTATCACTGAACTTAGCGTTGGTGAAGTCTTCTATGGGGATCAGCTCCGTGTTCTTGACATTCAGTGTGTTGCATAGCTCATGGTTAAGTATCGAACGGTTGTTATGGAGCTTTGTAAGGTCGAGTTTGAGGTTCTGCATCTGGAGTTCATAGCGCGTGATATCGTTCTTCAACGCCATTCCCTGCGCTTCTCGCGCCTTGATATCGTTGAGCAGTCGCTCGGTCAGTTCGATATTCTTCTCCACGACTTTGATGCGGTTGTCAATCTTTGCTATGTCGAGATATTCACCGATAGCGAGGAGCCGCTCCTGCTCCCGTACTTGTTTTGTACCGATGGAAGCCTGTCGGGCCGCTATCTCAGCGAGGCGCACTCCCGTGTTCAAGGCTCCTCCTGCGTAGATCGTCTGACGTGCTTCGAGTGCGAAGTCGTTGCCGAAATGAGGGGAGTGAAAACCGTGGGCGTCTCCGAAGTGGCGGTTTGTCATCAAAGCGTTTCCGATGTAACTGGCGCTGAGACTCGTGTTGATATCAGGCAGTCTCTGACTTTTCGCTACTTCGATGCCTTGCTTCGTTATCTCTTCGCTGGATCGCTGTGCCTTCAGACTCTTGCTGTTCGCTTCTACGAGTTCAAAGAGTTGATGGATGGTCAGTTGTTTAGCATTACCTTGTCCCCAGATTGCATGAGGTGTCGCAAAGGCTAAACATAGTGCGAATATTATTTTTTGTCGATTCATTTCTATGCTGTTTATCGTTTGCAAAATTACGACAATTCCAACTGTTAAGCACTTTAAATATTTCGCGGTTCATGGTATTTATCGGTACAATAATGCTGAAAATTGAAATAAAATCACCATCTTTGCAGCATAATTCGGAAATAAAGACTGATAGAAACAGAATAATGGACAAAGAAACGATGGTGATTCAGCGAGCTACTCTGACAGAGTCGGATCTCACTCGTTGGCAAGATGAGGGCATGCTGCTTGAGGACGGCTGCCTGATCTATTGTGTGTCAGGAGATGCTGTGCTTACTGTGAATTTCGATACATGGACCTTCACGCGCCGCTCTGTGCTTATCCTCTTCCCTGGCGATATGGTGGAGGTACACTCAGCGACGGATGATTTCAAGGTGCAGATGCTTCGCTATAGCGCTTCGTTGCTTCGTGAGGCTTCCTTACAGTTGGAGCAGACGGTCTATTCCTTGCTGCGGAAAGACCGGTGTCGTGGTGCTTCGCCGTTGGTGGAGGACATTGTTAGTCAGATCTTTGATCTCTTGAAGAATTATCAAGATGCGTGTCCGGATAGTTTCAATCAGATTGTGCTTCTTCAACTTAAGGCTTTTTTCCTTGGTTTCCACAATTATCTCCTCCGTAATCCGCATGAAGCGCAGCCGGAGGAAGGCTCAGAGCGCATCAACGAACTCTTTTCGCGCTTCATGGAAATGATCATGGCGCATTACAAAGAGAGCCGGGAGGTCGCGTTCTATGCCGCCCGGCTCCATATCTCTCCTAAGTATCTGTTCAATATCTCGCTTGCAAAGACTGGGCGCTCGCCGAAGACGATCATCGACCATTATGTCATCATGCAGCTCAAGCTCTTGCTGCGTACATCCACGGAGAGCATCAAGCAGATTGCCTGGGATTATCATTTCAACGACGACTCTTTCTTCTGCCGTTACTTCAAGAGCCACACAGGCCTCTCCCCACAACAGTTCAGGAAGGGAGTCGTTTAAGGTGTTAGGTGATTCTTACACACCTTACACCTTACAAACCTTACAATAAGGTTTTTCTAAGTCGTTGCTTAGAACTCTACCGGTACCACGAGCTTCATCGTAATGTTGCGGCCCATGTTGTAGATGCCCGGGTGACCGTTGTCGGGAGTCGCCTCCATATATTTCAGCCTACTGAGATGACTCTGATAGGCACGGTTGAAGAGGTTGGTGCAGCCGAGATAAAGGCTGGCACGCTTCACACCATGGATCTTCAGGTCAGTGCCTGCAAGAATGTTGAACAATGTGTAGGAAGGTGTCGCTGTCTCCGTACCGTTGAGCGCATAGAAATGGTTCTGACGGAGATCACACTCAGCCTGCAGAGCAACGTAAGTGTTGTTCAGAATGTTGCCATCGCGGATGAGGTCGTAGCGCAGGTCACTCGTGATGCGGGGTGCAGGCGTCCAAGGGAGATATTTGCTCTCTTCCGGCTGATGGAGCTGTACACTGTTGACATAAGAGAACGTGTTCTGGAAATGGAGACGGTCGATGGGGTGGAGGTCAATGCTCGCTTCTCCTCCAAGCATCCGAGCGTTGCCCTGACGGTACTGATAAGTGTCGTAGCCATCTGTCTTCACGCCTGCTAACTTATCTGCGAAGATATAGTTATCGATGAAGTTGGCAAAGAGCGAAAGCTGGAAGGAGAGAATCTTTGAGGTGTAATCCCATCCGGCATCCATCTGCCATGAATATTCCGGGTTGAGGTTGCCGTTGCCGAGCTCATATCTCACCGAGCCTTCGTGCACACCGTTGGAACTCAGTTCACTGAGGTTCGGTGCGCGGAAGCCGCGTGCGAGGTTGAGCCGAAGATTCATCTTTGGACTGACGGCATAGACCGCGCCAACGCTCCCCGTGAATGCAGAGAAGTTTCGACTGAGGCAGTTGAAACGGTCAGCGAGTGCGAAAGTATGGAGATGGCGGTTGTCGAACCGTACGCCACCGCTGAGCGTGAATGCTCTGACCTTGTATGAACTCGTGGCATAGGCACCAATGTCGAAGAGGTTGTAAGCAGGAATGAGATATTCATCGCCTTCATTGAGCATCTTCTGATACATACCGTTGATACCCGTGGCGATATTCCAATCAGTTGTTATCGGGAGTCGGTATTTGAGATCATAGTTGATCGTGTGGAGCTTCATGTCGAGACCGGGCTCTACCGGACTTTCCTCGTATTCCTGTCTGTGGTTCTGCTGATAGGCGAGGATCGCCTGCAGCGTGCCATTGCCGAGGAAGAATGAGTTGTCGCTCACTACCTTGTAGTGATATACCTGTTGGAAAGGCAGCGCTTTGGCGTAGGTGTAACTGTCGCTGCGCTCACCTTCTGCGATGCCTGGCGTGAGGTTGTAATAGCTCAGTTTCAAGTGACTGTAGCCCCAACTGCGGTTGATACCCACCATGCCTTCGGCTGCACGCTCACGATATTGAGAGCCGACAACATAATTGTCAATCTTATCTTTGTAATCATGAGCTAAGGTCTGCGACCACCGCGTGTTCCATACGATGCCATCCTCGTTGCCTTTGAAGTTGACCGAGTAGCCGAATAGTCCGTTGTTTGTCTGATACTGTGTCTCCGCATTAGCTTCCATCGTACCGAGAGCCGCTGTCGGCTCATCATGGAAGATGATGGCGCCACCCATGGCATCACTGCCGTACATCAATGAGGCTGGGCCTTTGAGGATCTCTGCCGACGACACGCTCTCCGGATCAATCTCCACACCATGCTCTTCACCCCACTGATTGCCTTCCTGACGGATGCCATCGTTGACGACGACGACTCGGTTGAAACCGAGGCCACGCACCACGGGCTTCGAGATGCCGCCGCCTGTTGTGACCTGAGAGACACCGGGCTGAAAGCTCAGTGCATTGATGATGTTTGTGGAAGGAGTAGCATCCAGCATCGTCTTGCCAACGACGGAGATGGGCGTGGGTGAGTCTTTCATCAGTGACTTACCTGTGAGTCCCGTCACGACGACCTCGTTGATCGTTGCATCCGACTCTTCCATTTTGAGGTTGAGGGTATGGGTTGTAGAGAGGTCGATGTCTTTGATGATCGTCTTATGACCGAGATAACTCACTTGGATAGGTGTTGTCTTATCTGGAAGACGGGTGAACTCATAGTGACCGTTTTCATCTGTTGTCGTACCATTGGAGAGTTCTGGGAAATAAATAGTTACGCCGACAAGTTTCTCTCCACTTTTCTTGTCAGTGATGGTTCCCGAAAGGTTATTGTTACCATTCAGGGTATCTGCCACGGCACCCAAGCATGAGAGTACCGTGAGCAGAAGAAATATGATTCTGTTCATGAGAAAAAATAATAAATAATAATGTTACCACAAACGATGATTAACCCGTAAACGGGTTAACACATTACCTCACCGGTGGGGCGCGCAGCGCATAAGCCCTTTGCTTCCTCAGACAAAGGGTGTAAGAAGACTTGTAGCCGAGAGTAAAGGCCAAGCCGCTGACAGCGAGGACTGCAAGCGTGGTGCCGGCTACATAAGGCAAAGCCAAGAACGTGCAGAGCACGCAGTGGTCGATAGAGAATGTGTTGGATGTGAGGTGACCATTGTGATGGATATGATGAAGGCAGGCATAGCACTCTGTCGCTGTCACCCCCTGTTCCTGTTTGTGAGTGTGAAGAGAAGCGAACAAGAGCATTGGGATGAACACTCCCAAGAGTATCCACGCACTCAGTTGCCGCTTATGATTCAGTTTTCTCACAAATAATCAATTCTCGGTTGCAAAGTTAGCGTTTTATTGTCAAAATTGGATAGAATTTAATAATTTTGCATACAAAATAAAGATATGTTATGTCGATAAAATTGAAGCGTACGGATGAGGAGATGAGTTGGAAGACTCTCTCTTCGGAATATATTGTAAAGGAACCGTGGATGACGGTTCGCAAGGATAAACTGATGTTGCCCGATGGCCGCATCAAGGATGACTATTGGTCACTGGAGTATCCCGACTGGATTAATGTCATTGCTATCACGAAAGACGGAAAGTATCTCTTTGAGCGTCAATACAGGCATGGACTGGATGTTGTGGAGTGGGAGATTCCTGCCGGTGTGATCGAGAAAGGTGAGGAGCCGATGGCTGCAGCCAAGCGCGAGTTGATGGAAGAGACTGGTTTCGGTGGCGGTGAATGGGAGCCGTTCATGAACCTTTGCCCGAATCCCGGTACTAATAACAATATCGCCCACACGTTCCTTGCTCGTGGCGTGGAACATGCAGGCGCACAACATTTCGATGCCAATGAAGACCTCGATGTCTACCTCCTCACGGCGGAGGAGGTTCGTGGCATCCTGGAACGGGGTGAGATCATGCAGGCGTTGATGGCTGCTCCGTTGTGGAAGTTAGTTGCAACCCGCGGTCTGTGATCGTGATCAGGTGACGCTTGTAGAGGTCACCGACCGCTTTCTTAAATACTTTCTTACTTACCTGGAACGTACGCTTGATATCATCGGGCGCACTCTTGTCGCCAAAGGGGCAGAAGCCGTCATGGCTCTTGATCCATTCAAGAAGCGTGTCGGCAAAGTCGAGTGTCTGACGGCGTCCCGTGGGCTGAAGGATGATGTCGAGCTTGCCGTCGGGCCGCACCTTCTCCACGAATCCTTTCAGTTGGTCACCCGTATGGATATACTGGAAGATCTGATCACGATAGACGAGACCTTGGTACTGGTTGTTGACGATGACCTTGAAGCCAAGTTCAGTTTTCTGCCATACCAGCAGGTCGACCTCTTGTTTTTCTTTCAGGCCTGCAGACTTAGCCGACTTGAGATATTTATCGATCTTTGCCGTAGCTACGATGCGGTAGCTCTCTTCATCAAGATGGATGTAGACGATATAGCTTTCGCCAATCTCCATCTTTTTCTTTTGCTCACGGAACGGGCAAAAGAGATCTTTCATCAAGCCCCAGTTGAGAAAGGCACCATACTGGTTCACCCAGGTACATTCGAGACATGCAAAGTCGCCCACCTTTGCAAGGGGCGTCTCCGTTGTAGCCACAAGTCGCTCTTCCTGGTCAAGATAGACGAAGCATCGTACCTCATCTCCTACCTTTGTACCTTCCGGTACATATTTCTTTGGCATGAGGATATCGCCCTCACGTCCTCCGTCAAGAAAGATGCCGAAGGTCTCTTTGCCACCAGTGGAGTGTGGGTTGTCGCGCAGTGCAAGCCGCGTGACGGTGAGCGTATTGTAATCGCCCAGGCGCAGTGAAGTCGTTTTGTGTTCCATAGTCATAATGTTATTTCTCCAGAGCCGTAGCATTTATGATGCTCTGCATCGTAGATGACGCAGAACTGCCCCGGTGCCACGCCGTGGATCTTATCTTTACTGTGGATAGTATAAGTGCCGTCGCCATGGTCCTCAACCGTTGCCTCGTGGTTATCAGGGGTGTGACGGATCTTAAACGTGATGTGCTCAGGAAGAGTCGTGATACCCTCTGTAAGGAAGTCGAAGCCGTGGATGATGAAGTCACTCTTGTAAGCCGTCTGCGGATCATAGCCGTGGCTGACATAAAGAATATTCTTCTCGGCATCTTTCTTCACCACGAACCATGGGCCACCTCCGAGGCCAAGACCTTTGCGCTGGCCAATAGTATGGAACCAGTGTCCTTTATGCTCACCAATCTTTTTCCCGGTCTCCAGTTCGATGACATCACCTGTCTTTTCCCCGACATAACGACGGATATACTCGTCGTAGTTGATGTTACCCAAGAAACAGATGCCTTGTGAGTCCTTGCGCTTGGCGTTGACGAGATGCTCGCGCTCAGCGATGTCGCGCACCTCGTTCTTCACGTAGTGGCCGATGGGGAAGATCGCTTTCTTCAGTTGCCACTGATAGATTTGTGCAAGAAAGTCAGTCTGATCCTTTACGGGGTCAGGACTCGTCGTGAGCCATTTCTTGCCGTCTATCCACTCCGTCTGTGCATAGTGACCGGTAGCGATGAGGTCATAGTCGTGTCCCATTTTCTCATCGAAGGCACCGAACTTGATGAGGCGGTTGCACATCACATCGGGGTTGGGCGTGAGTCCCGCCTTGACCTTCTCCATGGTGTAGCGCGTCACTTGTGACCAATACTCTTTATGGCAATCGACAACCTGCAGTTTGCAGTCGTATTTAGCAGCCACAGCCGTTGCCATCTCAAGATCCTCCTCCGAGTTACAGTCCCATTCCTCTTTCTCTTCGGGACCAATCTTGATATAGAAACAGTCGGGGTGGATGCCGCGTGACGCGAACTCGTAGACCACTACGGAGGAGTCTACGCCGCCACTGAGCAATACAGCAATGCGCTTGTCTCTTATCTTGTCGTAATCAATCATTTTAATCTCTTTCCTCCTTTATTTCTTTTCATCTGTTGCCTTTTCGCTTTCTTTATTCTCTTCTTCGTGCCGTTTTTCTTCCATGGCTTTGTTGTAAGCGTCCACGATGGGGTCACCGGTGGTGTCCATCTCCTGGAACTTCTGACGCACGATCCTCAGATGCTTGCGGTCGCGGCGGCCACGGCGGTCAAGAATATTGGCGAGGTCAAAGCTGCCTATGATTCCCGATTTAGGACTTGGCAGCGGGTTGTAGCCCACTCCTTTTTTGATCTGTTGGTTGATATCGTTCTTTCCCCATACTGTTACTTCACCGATGGCAGAGCCTGCGGGAATGAGTGAGGTCGTGTCTTTTACCTCCTTGGCAAGTAAGCGCTCGGGAATATAATTGTGCTTGAATACGGTGAGTGTGTCAAACTCTGCAGGCACATAGCAGACACCGCGCCAGTTGGTTGTGTCGCGGTAGCCGTCTTTCGTACTCACGATGACGTTGCGCATAGGGACCTTTGTCTCGATGTCAATGACAACGAGCTTTCTTCGCTGTGGCTCCTGCGGTGTTTGTTCCTGAGCTTGCGTTTGACAGAAGGCAATGAGTATTAATATAAGAGAAAGAATATATCTGAGCATATAAATAATGTGTTTTACCCAATAATCTTGTCCCAATCTTCAAGCAGTTCCGTTATCTTTTGATAGAGAAGGTTGGGCTTCTCAATAAGCAATGCGCTGTCGGGGAGTGGCCCACTGTTGATACCGATAGTGAAACATCCGGCTGCTACTCCGGCATGAATCCCTAAGGGTGCATTCTCCACAACGATACCTTCCCACGGCTTCAGGTTGCCTGCCTTGCACAGTCCCGTAAGGTAAGGGTCAGGATCGGGTTTGCCGCGGTTCACGTCGTAAGCCGTGGTGATGTGGTCTGGCGCGAGCCATTGACCGAAATCGTGATGAAGTCGAGCGATGAGAGGCTTCTGTGCACTTCCCGTGACGACGTTGACCGACAGTCCTGCATCCGTGATGCGCTGCATGAGTTCCTTCACACCCTCGAAGATAGGAGCCTCAGGCATTGCATGGAAGATGTTGCTCTTCACTCCATACATCTCTTTGGCTTTCTCATCAGAGATGTCGATGCCTTTCTGTTTCTTGACGAGCATCTTTACGGTGTCGAAGCCACGCGCACCCTCTGTGGCATAGGCGTCGTGAGCTGTCATGTTGATACCGAACTGTGCCATGGACTTCTGCCAGGCGATAGCATGATGAGGCATGGAGTCGTAGAGCACGCCGTCCATATCGAAAAGCACGGCCTTGGGGTGGAGCTCTACCCCAAAGGTCGTGTTATAAGAGTTGATGGCTTGTTTGATATCCATCATTAATTTTCACTGAATTTATTTATTGAGAGCTCAATTACTTCTCCTCAGCGAGGCGCTTCTGGATAGCAACTGTCTCATCCTCGTATCCTGGCTTGCCGAGAAGAGCGAACATGTTCTTCTTGTAAGCCTCCACACCGGGCTGGTTGAACGGGTTCACGCCCTCTAACAGACCGCTGATGCCGCAAGCCTTCTCGAAGAAGTAGATGACCTGACCGAGGTAGTACTCATCGAGCTTAGGAACGCTGACACGGATGTTAGGAACACCACCGTCGACGTGAGCCAGACGTGTGCCGAGCTCAGCCATCTTGTTAACGTCGTCCACGCGCTTGCCCTCAAGGAAGTTGAGGCCGTCGAGGTTCTCATCGTCGTGCGGGAAGAGAAGCTTACGGTTAGGCTGCTCAATAGAGACGACAGTCTCGAAGATAGAACGCTCACCCTGCTGGATCCACTGACCCATAGAGTGGAGGTCTGTCGTGAAGTCGCAAGCTGCAGGGAAGATACCCTTGCCGTCCTTACCCTCGCTCTCTCCGTAGAGCTGCTTCCACCACTCAGCCATGAAGTGAAGCTTCGGCTGGAAGTCAGCGAGAATCTCAATCTTCTTGCCGGCCTCAGTATAGAGAGCCTGACGGGTAGCAGCATACTGTGCTGAGATGTTCTGCTCGAACGGTACGTCGATAGCTGTAGCCTTCTCCATATCGCGTGCACCCTTGACGAGCGCCTTGATGTCGAATCCTGCTACAGCGATAGGCAGCAGACCTACCGGAGTGAGCACTGAGAAACGACCACCTACGTTGTCGGGGATGACGAATGTCTTGTAACCCTCTTTCTCTGCAGTCTTACGGGCAGCACCCTTGACAGCATCCGTGATAGCGACGATGACATCCTTGGCCTCGTCCTTGCCACGCTGAGCCTCGCACTGCTTCTTGAGCAGACGGAATGTGAGCGCTGTTTCTGTTGTCGTACCACTCTTGGAGATGTTGATGACACCGAACTTCTTGTCCTTGAGATAATCGGTCAGCTCAGCGAGGTAGTCCTCGGAGATGCTGTTACCTGCGAAGATGACGTTAGGAGCCTTGGAACCATCGTTGACGAGCCACTGCAGCGAGTTGCCGAGTGCTTCGATGACGGCACGTGCACCGAGATAAGAACCACCGATACCAGCTACGACAACAGTGTCGCACTTAGCACGGAGAAGCTCAGCGCAAGCTTCTACATCGTTAAGAAAATCGTCAGTGGTCTCTGAGGGGAGGTGGAGCCAACCCAAGAAATCATTACCCTCACATGTGCCGTTCTCAAGAGCATCCTGAGCGGCTTTTACCTTCGGCTCATAATCCTTCACTGCATTGGCAGCGAGAAACTGTGCGGCCTTAGAGGTGTCTAACTTAATGTTCTCCATTTTGTTTCTGTTATTAATATGGATTAATATGTTATCTACTGAATATTTATGTCTTGTTATGTCAGTCTCGCAGTAAGTGCGAGGATAGAGGCAGCAGGGTCGGCACCGCGATAGAGAATATCGTAGACGGTGTCGAGGATAGGCATGTCGACGTGAGCCTGCTTATTGAGCTCAGTCATACACTTCGTCCCGTAGTAGCCTTCAGCCACCATCTTCATCTCCAGTTGAGCACTCTCTACGCTGTATCCTTTGCCGATCATCGTACCAAACGTGCGGTTGCGTGAGAAGTTGGAGTAACAGGTCACTGCAAGGTCGCCGAGGTACACGCTGTCGCAGATATTGCGCTTGGCGGGCGATACCGTTGTCAGGTACCGGTCCATCTCTCGTGCGCAATTCGTGAGAAGCACTGCCATGAAGTTGTCGCCATAGCGCAGTCCGTTGCAAATTCCAGCACAGATAGCGTAGACGTTCTTCAATACAGCAGCATATTCTATGCCAATGATATCTTCAGAGGTCTCTACGCGGACGTAATCGCTGCGCAACACGTTGGCGAAAGCCTCTGCCGTCTTCTCATCGGTACAGCCTATTGTGAGGTAAGTGAGCCTGTCCATGGCCACTTCCTCAGCATGGGAAGGGCCGCCAATACATAAGATGTGATCCTGCGGTACGTTGTAGCGTGTGTGGAAATACTCGCTCACGACCATATCCTCATCCGGCACGATGCCTTTGACAGCCGTCACGATGGTCTTGTTACTGATGTCCGTCGTGAGCTTAGCCAAATGATTCTTCAGATAAGGCGAAGGCGTGACGAAGATGAGCGTGTTGTATTTTCGCGCTATCTCATTGAGGTCAGCCGAGAACGTTATCTGGCTTGTGTCGAAGTTGAGCGCCGTCAGATAGGCGGGGTTATGCCCGAGCTTCTTAAACTCAGCGATGCGGTCACTGCGCCTCATGTACCAACCGATATGACCCGTGCGTGCCACCACCATCTTAGCGATGGCTGTAGCCCACGAGCCTCCACCGATGATGGCGATGCCACCCTCGATGCCACCCCATGGTTTCATAGGGTGCAGCACTTTCTGCCAAAGGTTGTTGATGAAGCTCATGATAACTCCCTGTATTCTTTATTCTTTCTTCCTTATTCTTTAGCGTTAGCGCGGTCGATCCACTGCTGGATGGTGTCGAGCTCAGGCTTGTCGTATCCGAGTTTGTATTTCTTGTTGATCTCGAGCATCTTCTGCTGCAGAGCCTGTGCCTTGACATCCTTGATGTCGGAGATGAGGTTATAGCCAGCCTTGCGGAGCACATACACCCAGTTCTCAGGCACACCGATCTTATCTTCCCAGTCCTTGACGCTTGTCTGTGGCATCTTCACCTCGGGCTTCAGCTGCGGGAAGAGCATGACCTCCTGAATGAAGTCCTTGGCTGTCATCAGCATCACAAGACGGTCAATACCGATACCAATACCACTCGTCGGCGGCATGCCATACTGCAAGGCACGGAGGAAGTCGTAGTCGATGACCATTGCCTCGTCGTCACCCTTGTCGGCAAGCTTCATCTGGTCGATGAAACGCTGCTCCTGATCGAGCGGGTCGTTGAGCTCGGAGTAAGCATTGGCAAGCTCCTTACCGTTGACCATGAGCTCAAAGCGCTCCGTCAGTCCGGGCTTAGAACGGTGCATCTTCGTCAGTGGTGACATCTCAACAGGGTAGTCGATGATGAAAGTAGGCTGGATATAAGTACCCTCACAGAAGTCACCGAAGATCTCATCGATGAGCTTGCCTTTGCCCATGGCATCCGTGATAGTGTCCATCTTAAGTTTGTTCACGGCGATGTCGCGGATCTCTTCCTCTGTCTTGTCAGAGAGGTCGTAGCCGGTCTTCTCCTTGATGGAGTCGAGGATTGTGACACGTGGGAACGGAGCCTTGTAGCTGATGACCTTGCCGTCGGGATAATGAACCTCCGGCGTGCCGTTGACAGCGATACAGATCGTCTCAAGCATCTTTTCTGTGAACGACATCATCCACTTATAGTCCTTGTACGCCACATAGAGCTCCATGAGCGTGAACTCCGGGTTGTGGTTCTTGTCCATGCCCTCGTTGCGGAAAGCCTTGCCGATTTCGTAGACACCTTCGAAGCCACCCACGATGAGGCGCTTCAGATAAAGCTCCAGGGCAATACGCAGATACATGTCGGTATCGAGCGCATTATAATGGGTGATGAACGGGCGTGCCGTAGCACCACCGGCGATGGTCTGCAGCACAGGAGTCTCCACCTCTGTGTAACCAGCGTCATCGAAGAACTTACGCATGGTGCGGATGACCGTTGCACGGTTGATGAACGTCTGCTTTACGCCGTCGTTGACGATGAGGTCAACGTAGCGCTGACGAGCGCGCATCTCGGGGTCATCAAACTTATCGTATGCCACGCCATCTTTATATTTTACGATAGGCAGCGGCTTGAGGCTCTTCGAGAGCAGTGTGAGCTCCTGAGCGTGGACAGAGATCTCACCGGTCTGTGTCTTGAACACGAAGCCGCGGATGCCGATGATATCACCAATGTCGAGCAGTTTCTTGAAGACCGTGTTGTACATATCCTTGTTCTCACCCGGGCAGATGTCGTCGCGGGTGACATAAACCTGGATACGGCCTTTGCTGTCCTGAAGCTCCATGAAACTGGCTTTGCCCATGACGCGGCGGCTCATCATACGTCCGGCGATGACGACCTCAGGCTTCTCTCCTTCCTTGAAGTTCTGCTTGATGTCTGTGCTGAAAGCTGTTACGGGGAACTCAGCGGCGGGGTAGGGGTTGATGCCCATCTCGCGCAACTGTTGCAGGCTCTGGCGGCGGCCAATCTCCTGCTCACTCAACTCTAATATATTCATGTCTGATATCAGTTATTTTTTGTCTGCCATGCAAAGTTACGCTTTTTTCTTCAATATAAAGCACGATTGACAATAATTAGTAGGCATATCGCTTAATTATATTGTGCAAATCTTTGTTGCAAATCTTGGTAATATCGAAAATTAATCGTAAGTTTGCAAAACAGTAAAAATTAATTGGCTTTATGAACATCGAAGAACAAAAGAAAGTTATAGAGAATGAAGATGGACTGAGCCGTACATTAGGCATGGAGTTTCTTTCCACGCCCGAAGAAGACACGTGTATGGCCCGCATGAAGGTCGATGGCCGCAACCGTCAGCCTTTCGGATTCTTGTCGGGTGGTGCCTCACTGGCTTTGGCTGAAAATCTTGCCGGCGTAGGTTCCATGGCGCTCTGTCCGAAGAAGATACCTGTTGGCATCAATGTGAGTGGCTCACATGTGCAGGCCGTGCTTGATGGTGATACCGTGACGGCGTATGGCAAACTACAATTTAAAGGCCATACACTGCACGAGTGGCAGGTCGATATCAAGAACTCCAAGGGTGAACTCATATCCACTGTGCATGTCACAAATTATCTCATATCGCCAAGAAAATAATGGGCTATGACGACCATCAAAGATCAAAAAGAAAAAGATAAGCTCAAAAAAGACAAACTTTCGGGCTTCTTCTTGGATATGGCAAAACTAACGTTTGCTGCTATGGTATTAGGAGATTTAATGCCCTTATTGAATGGTAATGCTACTTCAAATAATTACTTATCATTGATACTGGGCATTATTATGACCCTTGTCTATGCTCTATTAGGATACAGAATTTTAAAATAGAAGATATGGATTCTTTAGGAATAATATTTGGAATTGGTGCTGTAATTGGTTTAGCTTTTCTTGTATGGACATATACTAAGAAAGGTAAGAAATGGCTTGAAAGCCTCTAACCGTCTACAGTATGAACGAAGTTTACTATCGGCTTCCCGAGACCTCACAGTATCATCATGTGTGGGGTGAGGCGGAGAAGTTGTACGATGTAGGGAGCCTTGCGGGAAAGCAAGGCTTTGTCTTTGCGCCATTCGAGAAAAGTGGCGGGCATCCGCTCGTCCTTATTCATGCTGACTATGAGGAAACTAAAGAGTTTGACAAAGAGCCTATAGAAACGGCAGTGAACACAGTAAAGGAGATCGATCATCATGCAGAGTATCAGGAAGCCTATGCTAAGATTCACGGGTCTATTGATAATGAGACTTTGAGCAAAGTGGTCTTGGCGCGCCGCTCAGATGTAGAACTGTCGCAACCACTTGATGTTTATGAAGTTTTTCTCAAGGCTTGTCGGATGTATCCTCATCAGATGATTGCGCTTATCAACACGGATATTACGGGAACGTGGCTCATGGCGACGCCTGAGCTGTTGCTTGGAAGAGATAGCGATCGCTGGACGACAATGGCATTAGCGGGTACAATGTCTACACCAGGTCCTTGGGATGACAAGAACATGCGGGAACAGGCGTATGTAGCTTATTATATTCGCAATTGCTTGTTGCGTCGTTGTTACTTGGTCAATCAGAAGGCAGTGCGTACGACAATGGCTGCAAAGCTCTATCATCTTCGTACTGACTTCGAGTTTGCACTCAGTGATGATAATGAGATCGTGAAGGTACTTGATGACCTTTTCCCTACACCTGCTGTCTGTGGCATGCCGAAGGAGCGGGCTATGGAGGTTATCGATGAATACGAGCATTTCGACAGAAAATATTACAGCGGTTTCTGTGGTCCTTTGAATCTTGCGGATAAGTCTCATCCCGATGCCTCTCTTTATGTCTCTCTGCGTTGCATGGAGATAGAAGGAGTTTTGTGCCACCTCTATGCCGGTGGAGGGCTGCTAAAGGAAAGTAATGAAGAGAAGGAATGGAGGGAGACAGCGAAGAAAATGGAAACGATAAAAGCGACGTTTCGGTAACGCGTCGCATATGGGGCGGTAACGCGTCACATATGGGGCGGTAATGCGTCGCATATGAGGCGGAAACGCGTCACAACTGAGGCGCGAAAACATCAAACTGAAAACACATGTATTCTGACAAGGAAAATATTAATATTCTCACAGCATTGCTTGTGGCTCACGGGGTACGTCATGCCGTTGTCTGTCCGGGATCACGCAATGCACCGATTGTACATAATCTTGATGCTTGTTCATCAATTGAATGCCATTCCGTTACTGATGAGCGCAGTGCAGGGTTCTATGCGCTCGGTATAGCCCTGGAAACGGGGTTGCCGACTGTGGTCTGTGTCACTTCGGGCACGGCGCTGCTCGACCTTGCTCCGGCTGTTGCTGAAGCTTATTATCAGCATGTGCCGCTCGTTGTGGTGTCAGCCGACAGACCCCCGCAGTGGATTAATCAGCTCGATGGTCAGACGTTGCCACAAGGCGATGCATTGGGAAGGTTTGTAAGAAAAGCCGTGACGTTGCCCAATGTAATACAAAACGAAGAATTGCATTGGTACTGCAATAGACTCGTGAACGAGGCCTTGCTTGCTGCTACACAAGAGGGTGGCGGTCCCGTGCAGATCAATGTACCTTTGGACAGACCTCTTTATAATTTTACAGCTCCGGAGTTGCCACAAGAGCGCAAGATAGAATGCCTGTCATCTTGCTCGGCAGTAGATGTCAGTCCAATGCTTCAACAACTCTATTCTGCCAAGCGCCCTGTGATAGTCATCGGACAGTTACAGAAGAAAGAGATTTCAGAAGATGTCATAGAACAACTCGTGAAGCATCATTATGTTGTCTTGCAAGAGCCGTTGAGTGGAGTCTATGCTCATAATGTTCCTTTTACGGGAATGGAAGAATTGACGCGACTTTCTGAGAAGGAAAATGCTGTCGTGTATCCCGACTTCATCCTTTATGTAGGACGCACGTTGGTGAGCCAGAAGTTGAAACAATATCTTCGTGGTGCCAAAGACGCTGTTTGCTGGCGTGTGGATGAGCGGTGCGAGATCGCTGATACATTCATGAACCTCACAGGCGTCATTCAAGCTAAGACTGCAGACGTTTTAAACGCAATAGACAAAGACGCTCCAATAGATTGGCACGATGCTTGGGAAAACATACAATTGAATGTGCTGTCTTATCTGAAGCGTTGCAGTGAGCTGCAATACTCTTCTGTGTTAGCCGTGAAGAAGTTGGAAGAGATTATTGGCAATCAGAATATTGAAGAACATTATGCCAACAGTATGGCGGTACGCTACGGCTGTCTCTATGCCAAGCATCATGTTATGTGCAACCGGGGAGTGAACGGTATCGATGGGTCGCTCTCTACAGCTGCAGGCTCATCGCTTGTAACAGACAAAAACGTGTATTGTATTATTGGAGACTTGAGCTTCTTCTATGACCGCAATGCACTGTGGAACCGTTATCTGCGTGGTAATCTGCGTATTTTGCTGCTCAATAACGGAGGCGGCGGAATCTTCGAGAAGTTCTCTGAACACCTTCAAAATGAGGAGGATGCACGTAACGTCATGGCACAGTATTTTACTACTGCTGAGGGCTTCTGCGCAGACAATCATATCGAATATCATTATGCGGATGATGAAGACTCGCTTGAGAAGGGATTGAAGGATCTCACGTGTGCTGATGCTAAGCGTCCTATTGTGCTCGAAGTGAGAACGAAAGCGAAGGAGGATTGGGAGAACTATCAAATAATAAATAATTATGGCAAGAGAATGGGAAAAAATTGAGGGTTTCGACTTCAAGGAGATCCTCTTCGAAGAGTACAATCACATTGCGAAGATCACGATCAACCGACCGCGTTATCGCAATGCGTTCACACCGTTGACGGTGTGGGAGATGAGTCAGGCTTTCACCTATTGCCGCGACCATCTTGACATTCGTGTAGTTATCCTCACGGGAGCCGGTGACAAGGCTTTCTGCTCAGGTGGTGACATGCACGTGAAAGGTCGCGGAGGTTATGTAGGCAGTGACGGTGTGCCACGTCTCAATGTGCTTGATGTACAGATGCAGATTCGCCGTCTGCCGAAGCCCGTCATCGCTATGGTCAACGGCTATGCCATCGGTGGCGGTCATGTGCTGCATGTCGTCTGCGACCTTACGATCGCTTCCGACAACGCACGCTTTGGACAGACAGGACCGAAGGTGGGCTCGTTCGATGCCGGTCTCGGAGCCTCTTATCTGGCTCGTATCATCGGTCAGAAGAAGGCGCGTGAGATGTGGTACCTCTGTCAGCAATATACGGCCGAGGAAGCACTTCAGATGGGACTCGTCAACAAGGTCGTGCCTTTCGACAAGCTTGAGGACACCACTGTGGAATGGGCAGAGATCATGATGGAGCGCTCACCACTTGCCCTGCGTATGATGAAAGCCGGGTTCAATGCAGAACTTGACGGACAGGCCGGAATCCAGGAGTTGGCTGGCGATGCCACGATGCTTTACTACACCCTTGACGAGGCTCAGGAAGGAGGCCGAGCATTCTTGGAGAAGCGGAAGCCCGACTTCGACAAATATCCTCAGTTCCCATAAATTATAATCTTACTCCGATTCTTGCTCCGAGCGTCATGAGGTGGATATATTCCTTACTCATGCGGCTTTGGGGCGACTGCAAGCCATAATCGAGGAAGATACTTCCCATGAGATGCTCATGCACCTGATAGTCGATGCTGAGTCCTGATCCAAAGGACCTGCCGTCACGGTGCATGAGTTTTATATTATCTATCGTTTTTGTTGGATACCACACCCTTCCACACAGCAGTTTGCCGCCTAAGCTCCATCGACGTGTGAGCGGAAGGGAGAAATAAGGTCCGACACTGAGCCGATAGAAGTCGAACGTATTGTCGGGAGCATCCGTACCGTTGACAATATAACGAAGGTTGGAGATGGTACCGCAAGCTCCTACACCCATGTAGCGGGAGAAGAACCAGGCACCTTCCAGACCCATCGTTGTACCGGTGGATGTCTTAAACTCATTGTTTTCATCTATATCATAATTGCTCAAAGGAAGGTTGAATCCACCGTAAAGACTAATAAATGAAGGGTTGCCTTCACCAAAGACCTCTTTCTTCCCGTCCGTAGGGAGTTCGTTGCGTCCCTTGTTCTTATAGATTGCATCTGTGATCCAATAAGCCATCTCCGTGGCAATGATACCTACACCGGAGCCCACCATGACATCGCTGAGCCAGTGCTTGTTGTTCGCAATCCGCATCAGACCCGTCGTCGTGGCTACAGCATAAGAGCCTACGCTGACCCATGGACTGAGATAGCCATATTCCTTGCTGAGCATCGTTGCAGTCATGAATGCGGTGGCGGTATGTCCGGAAGGAAAACTATGATTATCACTGCCGTCAGGGCGGGTCACACGAGTGAAGTGTTTGCTTGTCTGAACGGTAGCTGCCATCAATGAGGTGGCGATGGCATCTGTCACAAGCATACGGCCCCACGAACTACGGCTTTTCACCCCCGCGGCTTTCAATCCTACCATGACAGCGGCTGGGGTTATCTGCAGATAATTGTCTAATGGCCGCTTGAATGTTGGCATGAAGTCGTTGCGCAGTGTACGGAACTTCTTGTCTTCATGCTTCTCGATGAGGCCTCCGATGATGAGAGGTGCACCGAGGTATGTAGCTTGGAAAAGTCGGCTGTCGGCAATGCGGTCCCCGAATTTTATATTTGTGGAGACGGAGTCCACATCCGTTGGTTTGCAGGGGCGGCCCTTGTGGCCGTCCGCCAGAGTCTGTGCGTTGCTTGTTACTGATATCAATAACAAAAATACAATAGATATTATATATTTCATGGCATAATTTTTATTCCTTCATGATCTTCAGCATCATCGTGGGGAGCACGACAAGAAGCAAGGGTAGAGCTACGCAGAACCCGCCGATGACGGCGATGGCCAGCGGTTGCTGCATCTGGGCACCAAGGCCGAAACCTAAGGCCAGTGGCATGAGGGCGAGGACCGCACTGATAGCCGTCATGAGCTTCGGACGGATACGCAGAGCTATGGCGTAATCGACAGCCTCACTCACAGATCCTCCTGCTTTGCGGTTCATGTCATACTGGTTCAGCGTGAAGATAGCGTTCTCAGCAATGATACCCACGACCATGATCATTCCCGTGTAACTGCTCACATTGAGCGGCGTATGCGTGATGCCTAAGGCAATGAGACTGCCGCACAATCCGCAAACAGCAATGAAGAGGATTGCTAAGGACATACCCCATTTGCGAATAAGAAAGAGCAATACGGTGAAGACTAGGAGGGCAGCAAGACAAAGGATCATAGCAAGCTCCTGGAACGATTGCTGCTGTTGGGAGTAAGCGCCACCGAACTGGATGCTGTAGCCTTGCGGGAGTTTCAACTCTTTGTTGAAGGCTTTCTGCAGGTCTGCCACTGTTGTGCCGAGATCGCGCTGATCGAGACGAGCCGTGAGCGTGATGTCACTCTTGAGGTTCTCTCGTTTCTGCTCGATCTCACCGGGGATAACCTCCCACTGAGCAAAGAAACTCACGGGGCGTGTCGTGCCATCGGGAAGGAAGATAGACTGCCGCATAATCTTCTGAGGATCATTGTCGGCATAGTTGGTGAATCGCAGCAGGATACGCCGCATCTGCTCACCATCCTGGATGGAGCCAATCTGCAAGCCGCCGGTCATCGCCACCTGGGAGGGATCGGGCTCGATGACGTTGTCGGGCTGGCTCATTGGCACACCATCGACATAACACGACAGCTGCTGGGAGAAGTCGGAGAGACTGATTCCATACTGTTGGAGTCGTTGTGCATCGGGCTTGAAGACGATAGAGGAGCCGGCAGGCACGAGACCATTGTCGATATCTGTCACGCCCTGCGTCTTCTTCATGATTGTCTCAGCCTGAGCCGCGAGCTTCTGCAATTGGGTGTAGTCGTCACCGAAGATCTTCACCTCGATAGGCTGCGGTGTGCTCATGAGGTCGCCGAGCAGGTCGGTGATGCGCTGACCAAAGTCGATGGTCATGACCGGTACCTTGGCGTTGATCTCGCGGCGCAGGTCACTGATAACCTGCGGAGTCGTCTCTTTATGGTTAGGCTTGAGCTGAATGAGATAGTCGCCATAGTTGGTCGGTTTGACGCTGAACGACATGCCCATAGCTGTACGGCGTGAGTAAGTTGCGACCTCTGGATGAGCGAGGATGATTTTCTCCATCTCACGACACAGTCGGTCTGTCTCTTCCAGATCCGTGCCGGCCGGTGAATGATAGTCAAGCACGATGGAACCTTCATCGAGATCGGGGAGGAAGCCGGTCTGAAGATTAGAGTAGGAGAGGTAAGCCCCACCGATGATGAGCAGGAGGAAAACGATAGCCACAGCAGGGCGACGGTATGCCCATGTGAGGAAATGGACCTTATGGATGGCAGACTTCTCCATTTCTTCCTTGTTGTCCCAATGATGATGTGGCTTGAATGCCTTGCCTTTGGTCAGCGTCAGATAGATGGTAGGAAGCAGAATCCAAGTCACTAAGAAGGAGGCGATAAGCGTCAGTTCCATCGTCGTGGCGAGGTCAGAGAAGAATGTGCCTGCCATGCCACTCATCAACCGGAAGGGGAAATAGACCACGATTGTCGAGAGCGAGGAAGACACCATAGCGGGAAAGAGGTTGTGGATAGCATCCTTGACCACATCGAGGCGGCTCTTGTCAGGGTATTCCTCCTGTTCACGATAGATCTGCTCAATGATGACCACGGCATCGTCGAGCACGAGACCTACGGAGGCTGCGATGGCACCGAGCGACATGATGTTGATGCTGATGCCGAAGATGGAGACGAGGAAGATACTGAAACCAAAGGTCACGGGGATCGTGAGGATGACAGCGGTACTTGCACGCCAAGAGCGAAGTGCGATAATCATCACGATGACAGCGAGAATTAGACCCTCAATGATTGTACGCACGGTACTGTTGATACTGTCACCCACGAACTTACTCTGGTTATAATAAGGAGCAAGTTCATAACCGGCAGGAAGTGCTTTCTTCACTTCTTTCTCCTTGGCCTCCACGTTCTTGGCGAATGTGAGGAGGTTCACGCCGGGCTGTTTCACGAGGTCGATGAGCACGGCATCGTCGCCGTTGGCGTTGATCTTGAAGAACTCCTGACGGTTCTGTATCTCCACGCGGGCGATGTCGGAGAGGCGCACGCAGCGGTTGAGGCTGCCTCGGATAATGGTGTTCTCCAACTGTTGAAGGGTCTGGATACGTGTATCAGTGAGCGTGAGGTAGAGCCGCTGATAACCGGCTACCTGGCCGTTCGACTCAATGAAGTTGGTTTGCTGGAAGGCTTGCTTGATGGCCTGAGGCGTAATGCCTAATGCCGACATCTTCTGAGCATCGGGGATGATAACAAACTCCTTGGCTTTACCACCGTTGACCACGACATTGCTGATGCCGTCGACCTGAGAGAAGAGTGGACGCACGATGAGGTTGGCGACATCGCGCATCTCTATCTGACTGTGCGTCTTGCTCTTCAGCGTGAAGCCGTAGACAGGGTAGAGGCTCTGGTTCATGACCTCTGTAGAGATGACGGTGCCTTGAGGAAGAAAGTTCTTGATTTCATTGACACGACTCTCGAGTTGTGCTTTCTTGCCATAGATGTCGCCGCCCCACTGGAAGAAAACGTCAATCTGCGTACTGCCGCGACTGGTCACGCTCTTGACGAGGGTCACGCCCGGTACTTTCTTCACGGCACTCTCCAAGGGCTTCGTCACCGTGATCATCATGCGGTCCACGGGCTGCTGTCCGGCATTGGCGATGAGCGTGATACGCGGAAATTCCACTTCGGGGAACAATCCCTTCGTCGTATTGAGATAACTGTAGATGCCTAAAAGCAGCAACAGTACGCCGATGAACAGTACCGGCTTCTGAAAGAGCTGGTACCAGGATGGCTTCTTATTTATTTGTGGTTCCATATCTCAACTTTTCATTATTTTAATCTTATTTTTGCTTGGTCTTCAAGTCCAGTAACTACTCAGTACCCCTATAGGAATAGGCATGCTGCCCTTACCCTTGCAAATTAGCAAGGGTAAGGGCAGCATGCCTATTCCTATAGGGGTACTGAGTAGTTACGCTGAAAGATAGCCGCTTCACGGAGAAACTCTTCGGGAAACTCTTTGCCGACAGGGGATACATCAGTCAGGACCTCTTTGAAATGTTGTTTGTTGACGACATACATTTGGTCACGAAGATCAAGAAGAACATGAAGAACTCGCTGATGAACGTCTATGACAAGCTCATGCTCAGGAAACGCTCTGTTATTGAGACTGTGAATGACGAACTGAAGAATGTATGCCAGATTGAACATACCAGACACCGTTCCATCGACAACTTTGCCACCAACCTGTTCGCTGGACTTATTGCCTACAACCTGCTACCAAAGAAGCCCGAAATGAATATAGAAATCATCGATAAAAGTAGACTTATTGCGTAAGGCTTACGTCGAACTCACGTTATTCAAGTGTGCGAAGATAGGACTTTTTTCGTTATCTTTGCCATTGAAAAACCGAAATGTCAAACCAAAAGTCAGAGAAAATGTCAAAAACAATTGAACTGCAAATCGAGAAGAGCCACAACCTGATACAGGGACTGCGCAAACACTTGAGCACGGGTGTCAGAGGAGGCATCACAAGCACGGAGATAGAAAAGATGGAGAGTGAACTGGCAACGCTGACAGAGGCAAACGAAGTCTGTGACCGACTGCGAGCAGAACTGTCGCAGAAGGTGAAGCACATGAACAAGGTGCTGGCAAATGTGAAGACCGACTTCGCCGATGCCAAGAAGATTGTCAAGGGCTACTATCCACAGGAACAGTGGAAAGAGTACGGGGTCGCTGACAAGAGATAAAAAGAAAAATTCTTACAACCTTCGTAACAAGAAGAGGATAATATCATATACGTCGACAAAACAGAATGCGCTGGCCTTTTTTGGTCAGCGCATTCTGCTTTCAAACGCACAGGCCGCTTCCCCATCGAGGTCATCGAACAGGGTTAGTCCAGGTCGAGGAAATCATCATCATCACCACCACCCCAGGGATCGGGTGGGGTAGGTGGCGGCACCACCGGGTCTTCTTGCGTGACGTCAATGGGAGGATTGCCATCTTGCGACCATCCCCGACTGGCGCTTATCAGTTGAAATGGCGAGACGAGTATGACCTCAGTATCTGGTTGCTGATATATTTTCTTCTTCATCTCACGCCTCCTTTCACTTCACCAGCAGTTTCTTTCCGTTTACGATGTACATGCCCTTCGGCAGGTTGTCAATCGATGTGTTTACCTTGCGCCCAGACAGGTCGTAGATGGCAGTGATAGAATTCGGGGGCACGGGAACAACGGAATTTCGCTCAATGGAGGTTACGATGCCGTCGTCCGTCTCATCGTCTGCATATCCGTCTATGATACCGTTGATGGAAATCTTAGCTCCTGCATCAGTGTTTTCAGGTGTGTCGAAGATGCTATGAGTGAGTGTAATCCATCCACGGAAGCCCTTGATGCGGGTGTCGCGGCTCAGTTCATACATTTTGCCGCCGCTCATGGCATACGAACCCTTCGGGGCGTAGCTGCCGTCAGGGGACGTTTCAGAAGCAGAAACGGTTATAGTGCCATTACTGTTAACCCGGAACGTGTCGAAACCCGGTGTCTGAATATATGTGACATGTCCGCAACCGTCGTTCGTGTTATTATAGGAGCCGACTTCCTGCTCTCCGTTCCATGTATTCAGGTCCATTACAGGATAAATATAATCAGGATCTTCATTTTCTCCCTTGGTGGAGAAGAACATCCTGCCGAGGTCGTAATAGTTAGCCATGTCGCCACGTGGGGTTACACCAAAGATAGGCTCCTTTGTTGGTTTCAGCATGTAGAGGTTGCCAGGTGTGACGACGTTGTCGAGCGTAATCAGATCGACCGTCTGGAAATCAATGATACGGTCATTTTTATTCGACAGGTTGCCGATGCTGTGCAAGATGAGCAGTTCGCAATCGTCTCCGAAAGCATTGCGCACTTGCTCACCCGTCAAGGGCAGCGGGAACGAGAAGGTGTTCCACTCGTCCCTCGTGAACTTCCGTTGCAGGTTGACAGAACCACTATACCTGCCACTCTTGACTGCCGGAGCATATTCGTTTGGCGTAAACCGCGCTTCGTCAGCATCTTCTTGGCTCAAGTATCTCAAATCCTCTTCGTCCTCATAGAAGAACACGGGGCCTATACCCATATAGGAGGCGCGGATGTCATCCACGCACACCCAGTCGGTGTCATAGTAGCCTCTGTTGTTGTTTTTGACAACAACATCGCTCTGAGTAGCCGCATCTTTCCTGAATCCTAAGCGGATGGTCTTTTTGCCTGCCTCGAAGTCTTCTTCCGAAATCAGCACCCACACCTTCTGTCTGTGGTTATCTCTGTTGCGGAGCAACTCCTTGCCCACTTCCAAACAATTCTCGTAGTTATTTTTCTGATATGCATCGTAACGCATTTTCTCCAAAGTCACCTGGCCATAGGTAGGATCATCCTCATTTTCCTCATCTGGAATCGCAAACGAGCTTTCCGGAGTATTGATTTGGTCGTCGCGAATCACACGGGCAAACAGATAGGCATCATGGGCATCATTTTCATCATTTTCGCTCATCGAGAAGCCCGCACACTCTATCTCATACCATCCTGGTAAGGTGACTGTGAAGTTGGTCGTGACGGTGCCCACGCCTTCAAAGATCATAAAACCATACTTGGCATTCTTCTTTCCAGCAGGCTGATCATTCGTGCTTGTAGAAGTCCACTTGTCAAATACTTCTTTTAACCTAACGGGCGAGTCCCATGGTTCATTGACAAAACCTCTTGATTGTTGGTTGTTGGTTTTCAACGCTTGATCCTTCTGATAATCACCCCAGGTGTAGGCATAACGTTTCGTACCCGTCCCATAGGTATAGCCACTCAGCGTAGAGACCGTCCAGTCGTGATCACCGAAAAAGTCATTGGCGTTACGGGTGAAATCGCGGTCTTTAATCAGTGACGAGATGCTTGGATTAAGCCCAATCCCGTTACTGTTCAGTTTATCTATAAACTCTTTGATAGATATCAAGCGCCACTGATAGAGTTTCTGTATATCCACAAGGTCTCCGTTTTCCAACATTGCCTTTCCGTTTTCTTGCTTCACATAAACACCATTCTCTGTTGTCGTACCCCACATAGAAACTGCTTCTATAGCATCTTCGTTCCGTACGTCTACGCTTGTCCAGCAAGAACGGTCATCATCCATAAATACAAACTGCCCGTCACCCTTGCCATTTATGGTGTTGTGACATTCTCCCCAAGCGGCTCCAAGAAAAAAATTCTTGCCGTCATATTGTTTGTTATGGTATGTAGAGCCAGTAGAAGCATTAGGAGCATTAATCTTATATAGACTTTTAGAAGTTTGATACATATAATAGGTGTAAGTCTCTGTATTCGACGCTGCTTCAACTCGCTCAAAATGCCAAGTCATTGGATAATTTGCCCATGTGGCGTCTCCATCCATCAAGGTGGTAAGGTTGCTTTCAGTAATATTTTCCCATTTTCTTCCTGTCGGTTCAGGAGGCCGGGCGCAGAAACTGTTCTTAGTAGCAGTTACACTCTCGGTGATTCCAGCATTGATGCGGCCGGTATAATATAGGTACATCTGGCGACCGAAGTCCGAGAAGAACAGACGGCCTTCCATTGCCCAGTCACCACCCTGCATGATAAAACGACCGGTTCCTACATTATACAAAAGAAAGGGAAAACCACTTTCAATGGTGTTATCGTCGGGGTAATCGCCATTAAGAAGAACAGTATTAACATCAATACCCTTCCATTTCTGGCTGGTAGCCTCGGCATGTGTCTGTGCCTTTAATCCTCCGACAAGTATGAACGTCATGAGGAATAATAATGCGTATGTCTTAAAATGTCTATTGAGTCTCATAACCAAATGACAAAAATTCTTACAAATTAGAAAAAACAGTTTTTATTCTTACAAAAATACATAAAAGATTTCTTTTTTACGGAATCGAAGTGTATTTTTTTTTTAAAAAATGCGGATTTAACTTTTGTTAGGTTAAATCGACCTTCAACACCCCAGAATGAGAAGAAAATGAAGGGCAGGTCTATGGATACTCGATTTGCTCAATCTATGAGCCAGAACGACACATACACTAATTATATATACGAAACGTAAATAAAAAACTATTACAAGGATATTAAATATTATCTCAGTACTACTTACGGTGAATGTCATGTTTCCGCTTGGAAAGGTGATGTAATAATCGTAATTCACGTAATTCTTTGAGGAGCTTGTTTAGTTAAGAGTTAAGAAAAGATGCTGTTGTGGCTGTCAATCATTCAAAATTATGATAATTTCTGGAAATTCCTTTCTTAAAGTCCCGCGCAGCGAATAATTATTCTTATGATTCGAATTTCCTAAAATATACTCATTCGAATTTCTTTCGGAATTATTATTGGTTCTCATTCGCTCTCACTATTCTCATGCGTTTCCGTCAAAGGAATATGGGGAGGGGGGAAAGAGAATCACTTGATTGACGTCGTTCGTTAAATGTGAATGTTCATGAATGGACACGAGTCTTCAGGAATCATTGTTTTTGAAAACACATGTGTCATTCATGAACATTACATCCCATGGTATGTGGGTCTTCGGTGAAGCTCTACGGAAATTGCTCTTCCCTATTCCCTTCCACCTTGAGGGAAAGACTTAATCCATGTGGAAGACCTCCTGGATGGGGATGGTGACGGGCGAGTTATCGGAGTTCACCTCCATGATATCAGCCATCATGTCCCACCATTTCTGTGTGATGGGATCCACGTCGGTGGTGTCTTGACTGTTGCCCTCGCCGCTACACTCCTGATAGGCGAAGAGAATGTTGGTCTCCTTGTCCCAGAAGATGCTGTAGTTGCCAACACCCTGATCCTTGATCATCTGTTTCAGCTCGGGCCAGATGGCTGCGTGGCGTTTCTCATACTCTTTCTCGAAGCCGGGCTTCAAGTACATTTTAAATGCGAATCTTTTCATAATTGTTGCCTTTTAAGGTAACTACTCAGTACCCCTATAGGAATAGGCATGCTGCCCTTACCCTTGCAAATTAGCAAGGGCAAGCAGCACGTCAAATCTGGAATTGCCGTTTTTCTTGGCAGTGTCAGTCACAGAATGCAACT
>Ga0256406_1000150_pt1 | contig 133828 bp, 108 predicted proteins | sample RumenRJG_03DNA_FD_185986 | JGI IMG/M metagenome (GOLD analysis project Ga0256406, IMG submission 185986) | Bovine rumen microbial communities from Lethbridge, Alberta, Canada - RJG_03 | ecosystem: Host-associated > Mammals > Digestive system > Stomach > Rumen | place: Canada: Alberta... | reverse complement strand
AAACTGCAGGGTGAGAATAAAACGACTGCCGCACCGGATTCCGGGGCTAAAGCGAAAAGAAAACGCAAGCCGGAGAAGCAGGATACGGACTGACCGTGGCTGTGAAGTTAAAAAAAGCCGGGTCTTTAACCCGGTAAATTCATGGACGGATGTCCCGAACGGGACAAAACGTGAAATCAGAAGAAAAAATTTACATCATTCATTCAGTGACGATTGATTTTGGCGTATTGTCATTGTATTGTCACTGAACAGAAAGAGAGGCTGTAAACCCGCTAAATATAAGGGTCTACAGCCTCTCGCTTATCATTCCAATTCGATCGTTCCCGGCGGTTTGGACGTCAGATCATACAGTACCCTGTTGACCCCCTTCACCTCATTGATAATCCGGTTCATGCAGGTCTGAAGTACGCTCCACGGAATCTCCGCCGCCACTGCGGTCATAAAGTCCGAAGTCAATACGCCGCGCAGCGCAACAGCATAATCATATGTCCTGTGGTCACCCATGACGCCTACGGAACGCATATTGGTAAGCGCAGCAAAGAATTGCCCTTTGCCCATATCAATGCCGGCTTTCTCAAGCTCCTCACGGTAAATCGCATCCGCGTCCTGCACGATGCGGACCTTCTCAGCCGTCACCTCTCCGACAATACGAATGCCAAGCCCGGGGCCGGGGAACGGCTGGCGATACACCAGTTGTCTCGGTATTCCAAGCTCAAGACCGACTTCACGAACCTCATCCTTAAACAGATTCCGCAGCGGCTCGACAATCTCCTTGAAATCAACATGTTCCGGAAGACCTCCGACATTATGGTGCGACTTGATCGTCGCGCCCTTGCCGATGCCGGACTCCACAACATCAGGATAAATTGTGCCCTGTGCAAGATAGTCTACCTTGCCGATCTTTTTCGCTTCACGCTCAAAAACATTGATGAACTCGGCGCCGATAATCTTCCGCTTCTGCTCCGGATCAGTCACGCCCGCAAGCTTTTCATAGAAATAATCCTGCGCGTTCACGCGGATAAAGTTCAGTTCATACGGACCGTCCGGTCCGAAGACGGCTTCCACTTCATCGCCTTCATTTTTACGAAGAAGACCATGGTCAACGAAAACGCAGGTCAGCTGTTTTCCGATCGCCTTTGAGAGCAAAACAGCACACACCGAAGAATCCACGCCACCCGAAAGTGCGCAGAGAACTTTGCCGTTTCCGATCTTTTCCCGCAGCTCACGGATCGTCGTTTCCGCGAACGAGTCCATCTTCCAGTCGCCGCTGCAGCCACAGATATCATAAACAAAGTTATGGAAGAGTTTCTTTCCTTCCTTTGTATGCACGACTTCCGGATGGAACTGAACAGCATAAAGCTTTCGGGCCGGATCTTCCGCGCCAGCAACAGGGCAGGCTGCGCTGTGCGCTGTGATATGGAAGCCTTCCGGTACCTTCGCAATATAGTCTGTATGGCTCATCCAGGCCGTTGTCTCTTTGTCCCAGTTGCCTAGAAGCAGTGAGGTACTGTCGTCAACGCAGACATCGGTATGCCCGTATTCCGACTGCGGTGCCGTCAGGACAGTTCCGCCGAGCTCATGCACCATCAGCTGCGCGCCGTAGCAGATTCCGAGAACCGGGACTCCAAGACTGAACAGAGCCGGATCATAGCCGAGTGAATCTTCGCGGTAAACGCTGTCAGGTCCGCCGGTCAGAATAATTCCCTTGGGATTCAATTCCTTCAGCTTCCCGATCGGCATTGTGTACGGATGAATTTCGCAGTACACATGATTCTCGCGGACGCGTCTGGCAATCAGCTGCTTATATTGGCCGCCGAAGTCCAGAACAACAATCATTTCTCTTCCCATGCGCTTTTCCTTTCCGTTTAATTGATGATCCTTCGGATCGTTACATATGCGCGGTACGTTGCGGCACTATATTTAATGCCGGTCGCCGGCGTACTCGCGTGAATGATCGTTCCGTTTCCGCAGTAGATGGCTACATGGCCCGGGTAACAGATCAGATCGCCCGGTTTTGCGTCGGCAAGGGAGGCAACCACAGTGCCGTTGCTTCTTTGCGAAACATCGGTACGGCCGAGAGAATATCCGAAATGCGAATATACACTCTGCGTAAAACCGGAGCAGTCCGTTCCATTGGTCAGGCTGGTGCCGCCGTACACATAAGGGTTCCCAAGGAACTGGGATGCATAGGCAACGATATCCTGTCCTGAAATACCGGATGAGCCGGAACTGCCGGACGAGCCGGAGCTGCCGGACGAATCCGCCGCATCCTGCGAGGACGAATTCTCAACAACCGGCAGAGAAGAGCCGTTCACAGCCTTGACGCTGTTCTGGGTGTTCGATGTTTTGCTCTTATCCAGAGCTTCCTGCGCCGCCTTCTTCGCGGCAGCCTCCGCTTCCGCTTTCTTTCTTGCTTCCTCCGCGGCCTTCGCCTGCGCCTCTACCTCAGCCGAAATAGCTGCTGTCTGCTCCTGCAGCTGCTGCGCAAGCGCGGAAGCCTGCCGCCTTGCCTCCTCAATCTGGGCATTCACGTTACTGTGCTTGGCCTTCAGATCGGAAATCTGGGACTGCAGCGCGGACTGCTCCTCCACAAGGCCGGCCTTCGACTCTTCCTGTTCGGATTTCTTGTCTACCAGCGCTGTCTTGGCGGCGGCTGTCTGCCTGCGCGTCTCCTGATACTCTTTTAGAAGCTTGCGGTCATAATCATAGAGCTTCGAAATATATTCGCTCTTGTTCAGCATATCCGTGAGAGAAGTCGCATGCATCAGGATTTCCACATAATCTGTGTTTCCCTTCTCATACATGTACTTGATCCGGATTTTCATCAGTTCGTACTGATGATCTTCTTTGGCTTTCGCGGCGTCGTATTCCTTCTGCTTCTCGTCAATCTGCGTATTCAGCTTGTCGATTTCCTGCTCCAGCATCTGAACACTCGCCATGTTCTGCACAAGGTCCTGACTGACCGCCGCCTCTGCCTCGCTCAGAGCTTCTTCCTGCCCTTCGAGGGAATCGGACTTATTGTTGGCGGCATTCAGTTTCTCCTGCGTTTGGCTCTTCTGCTGTTTGAGGTCGGAAAGTCTGCTGGCATTCACCTGCGCGGCAGGCGAGAGCGCAAGCACCCCCGCTGCAAGCACCGGCAGAAGCGTACGAAGAAAAACGCTTTTCAGTTGATCGGCTGCGTTCTTGTATAACATGAAAATCCTTTTCGGTTCGTAAACAATATATACGTAGTCCGGGCTGGGAATATCGCTCTCAGTCCGGACAGACACTTTTGCTATAATCAGCCCCGTCGGCTGCGTGCTATATCAGAGCTCGCAGTTACCAACGGTTCTCGGGAACGGCAGAACGTCACGGATATTCCCCATACCAGTAATATACATGACTGCTCTCTCAAATCCAAGACCGAATCCGGCATGGCGCACACTGCCATACCTGCGCAGATCAAGGTAGAACTGATAGCCGTCTTTGTTCATGCCAAGCTCATCCATTCTCTTCTCGAGAATCGCAAGATCATCTTCTCTCTGCGAACCGCCGATGATCTCTCCGATGCCGGGTACAAGGCAGTCGCAGGCCGCAACGGTCTTTCCGTCCGGATTCAGCTTCATGTAAAACGCCTTGATTTCCTTCGGATAATCCGTCACGAAAACAGGCCGCTTGAAGAGCTTCTCCGTCAGATACCGTTCATGTTCAGTCTGAAGATCACAGCCCCAGTATACCTTGTTTTCAAACTCATCCTGATGTTTTTCGAGCTCTTTGACCGCCTCCGTATAGGTAATGCGTCCAAATTCGGAGGAAGCCACATGCTTCAGGCGCTCGATCAGGCCTTTTTCAATGAACTGGTTGAAGAATTCCATTTCCTCGGGACAGTTTTCCAGCACATAGTTAATAATGTACTTGATCATTGCCTCCATGCAGATCATGTCGTCTTCCAGATCGGCAAAACAAAGCTCCGGCTCAATCATCCAGAACTCCGCAGCATGTCTTGTCGTGTTGGACTCTTCCGCGCGGAATGTGGGACCGAAGGTATATACGTTGCGGAACGCGAACGCGTACGTCTCAACGTCAAGCTGGCCGGAAACCGTCAGGTTCACGGGCTTCCCGAAGAAATCCTTCGAATAATCAACCGTTCCGTCCTCCTGCAGCGGAAGATTGTTCAAATCAAGGGTTGTCACCTGGAACATCTCGCCTGCGCCCTCTGCGTCGCTGGATGTAATCTCCGGTGAGTGCACATAGACAAAGCCCCGCTCCTGAAAGAACTTGTGAATCGCGTACGCGATGACGGAGCGGACTCTCATCGTCGCTTCAAATGTATTGGTCCGGACGCGCAGATGCGGGATTGTACGAAGGTATTCCAGCGTATGTCTCTTCTTCTGCAGCGGATAGTCCGGCGTGGACTCTCCTTCGACTTCGATCTTTGTGACCTGCATTTCGAGCGGCTGTTTCGCCTGCGGTGTCAGAACAATCTTTCCGGTCGCGATAATGGCAGAGCTGATATTGAGCTTTGCGACTTCCGCGAAATTCGGCAGATCGGCGGAATAGACAAGCTGCAGATTCCGGAAACATGTCCCGTCGTCGAGCGCGATGAATCCGATATTCTTGGAGTCACGGTTGCTCTTGATCCAGCCGCCGACCGTAACTTCTCTGCCCTCATACTTCTCCGGCAGGGCAAATATTCTTGAAACCTCTTCCAGCTGATACTGCTCTCTCATTGCCTGTCTCCTCACTGCTTCTTAAGCTTTACTGCTGCGCGGCTGCTTCTGTCGATGCTGCTGCGCTTTCGGTCGTCCCGGCTGCACTGCTGCCGGACGCGTCTGCCTTTGCCGCGCTGCTGTCCTTCGCTGCGTCCGTTTTCGTCGTAGCGGCTGCAGCGCTTTCCGTCGTTCCCGCTGCTGCGCTTTCGGTCGTCCCGGCCGCGCTGCTGCCGGATGCAGGCGCCGTCACATGCACCTTGTCTTTCAGGAACTTAAGTACATTCTGCACCATCAGATACTCGCGGTACGCCTGTGTATCCTGTGACTTCTTGTATTCCTCAACACTGGAATAGCCGGCCTGCGCAGCCTGCGTGGAAAGCGCGGTGTTGAAATCACGGTCAGTTACGTTGAGCTTCTCCTTGTCCGCGATCACCTGCATGACCAGATATTCCTTGGTCGTATCCTCCGCCATCTTCTTGATATCATCCTTGTAGGAATCCTTGGTCGATCCCTGCATAGTCTCCATCAGGTTTTCAAGATCCGTGCCGTACTGCTGTGCGTAGGAAGTCAGCGTCTCGGTATAGGACTGGTTCCATCGGTCAACCATCTCCGCCGGCAGATCCTTCGGATATTTGCTGTTCTCCGTCAGATACTTGATGATCTGGGAATTGACCTCGCTGTCATAGGAAGACTGCGCCTGCTTGAGGAGGTAGTCCTTTACATACTTCTTGTACTCGTCCACGGTCGTAACGCCGTCGATATTCTGATCCTTGACATAGGCATCGTCAAGCTTCGACTCTTCTTCCTGCTTGATGCTGTTAATCTTCACCTCGAAGACAACGGCCTTTCCGGCAAGATCCTTATTGCCATAGTCCTTCGGGAATGTCAGGTTGAGCTTGACATTCTCTCCGACCTTCTTACCGATGAGGCCGTCTTCAAAGCCGTCGATAAAGCTCGAAGACCCGATGACAAGATCGTAGTCCGTCGCGCTGCCGCCGTCGAAGGTCTTGCCGTTCATCTTCCCTGTATAATCGATATTGACCTGATCGCCCTTCTGCACGGTCTTGCGGTCAGTCTTCACATATTTCTTGTCCTGTGAAAGCATGTACTGGATATACATATTCACATACTCGTCGCTGACCGAAGGCTCCTCGGCCTGCACTTCAATCTTCGAATAATCCGCGGGTTCCGCATAATCCTCCGCCTTGATGCCGGAAAGATACGCGGGATCTTTCTTCCCACAGCCGGCAAGCATCGATACGGCAAGCACCGCGCCGGTAAGCATTACGAAAAGTTTTTTCATGTCAGATATCCTTTCAGTCCGCGGCTTCCCCGGGTTTTCCGGTCATTCCGGCAAAACACAGCCCGTCCGCAGTAAAGTTTAGTTTAGCACATTCAAAGAGGGGGTAAAAGTGTTTTTTCTTGCCTCGGTTATGAATCAATGTTAAAATACTGCGTGTTCAAAAGACGCATTTTATTCAGTTCCGGAGGTTGCACTGTGAGTACAGGTACGATTGTTTTGCTCGTCATTCTGGCGGTTCTGGCTGCCGCGCTGGTCGCTCTTTATTTTTACGGGAAAAAGCTTCAGAAGAAGCAGGAAGAGCAGAACGCGGCCGTTGAGGCATCGAAACAGCCGGTGACAATGCTTATCATTGACAAGAAAAGGCTGCCGATCAAGCAGGCCGGCCTTCCCGACGCGGTATACGAATCCACGCCGCGCTATCTTCGAAGATCCAGGCTCCCGATCGTAAAGGCCAAGGTCGGTCCGAAGGTAATGAATCTTGTTGCGGACGAGAAAATCTTTGATCAGATTCCCGTCAAGCAGCAGGTCAAGGCAATGGTCAGCGGCATCTACATCGTAGAAGTCAGGGGCGCGCACGGACAGGTGCTCAAGGCTGAGCCGAAGAAGAAAGGCTGGCTTGGACGCACGATGGACAAGATCCGCGAAAAGGGCGGCGCCGCTCCTGTAAAACGCAAATAAAACCGTGTGCTGCTGTGCACACTATTCATAAAAGGACATCCGGCTCAATCGCCGGATGTCCTTTTTGTTACAAACTTTTGAAACGTACTGTATTCCGGAACGGCATCCAGCGCAGCTTTTGCCTTAACCGCAGCCTGCTGCTCCGTAAAGATGCCGAAGACCGTCGGACCACTTCCCGTCATAATCGAAGTAATCGCGCCCTGCCGCAGAAGAAACGCCTCAAGTTCTCCAATGACAGGATACGCCGCGCCTGTTTTCTGTTCGAGCACGTTTCCACAGAGGGCTGCCATGGCCGGAAGGTCTTCCTGCCGGATTGCCCGCGCCATCGCGTCGACATCCGGATGCCGGATCTGATCCTCCGGAATACTGTCATATTCCCTGTAAACCCAGGGTGTGGAAACAAAAATGTCCGGTTTTACAACGACGAGGAAACAGTCCGGCATCGGCGGAAGCTCTGTCAGGACCTCCCCGATTCCTTCGCACAGCTTTGTGCCACCCTGAATGCAGTACGGAATGTCCGCGCCGAGAGGGAGCGAAAGCTTCTCGAGCTTTTCATCTGTAACTTCCCCGCACATAAGGTCCCGGATGCCGCGCATCACCGCAGCCGCATCCGCGCTTCCTCCCGCCATGCCGGCGGCAATCGGGATACGTTTGATCAAAGTAATGTCAAATCCGCCCGGCAGATGAAATTCCCTGCGCATCAGATCTGCCGCCCGGAAAACAAGATTATCCGGACCCGCGGGAATATCCCCGCTGTTCGTATGCAGCGTGATTTCTCCGGATGCAGCGGGGCGAATCGTCACCGTATCGTATATATCGACCGTCTGCATAATCATCTTCACAAGATGGTAACCGTCTTCCCGCTTTCCCGTCACGTCGAGGCAAAGGTTCAGTTTCCCGTATGCTTTAACCGTAATCTCTTCCATGTTGTTTCCCGCATCCTTCGTACCGGTTCTGCACTGCGTCGATGGCCTGCGTCCGGCCGGACGACGTGCAGGTCATCTGCGTCAGTCATGCACCGCACCGATAATCTCCGTAATTTTCGAAATCTTGTGGCGTACTGCGTAATCTTCCATTCCCGCGATGATTTTCTCCATGCAGTGCGGATCGTGGAAATTCATGGCTCCGACAGCGACTGCGCTCGCGCCCGCGAGCATCATCTCCACGGCGTCCTGCCAGGTTGCAATTCCGCCCATGCCGATCACAGGGATCGACACGGCATGCGCGGCTTCATAAACCATACGCACGGCAACAGGATGGATCGCGGGACCGGAAAGGCCGCCGGTCCGGTTCGCGAGCGCGAACTTTCCGCGTTCGACATCAATCTTCATACCGGTAATGGTATTGATCAGGGAGATACCGTCCGCCCCTCCTTCTTCCGCCGCCTTCGCCATCTGCGCGATGCTGGTCACGTTCGGCGTCAGCTTCATGATGACCGGCTGCGCGGCAATGTTTTTAATCTTGCGCGTAATATCGCGCAAAACCTCCGGGTCTGTGCCGAAGGCAATTGCCCCCTCTTTGACATTCGGACAGGAGACATTGATTTCCAGAAGATCAACGCGTTTCTCGTCCCGCAGTCTTTCCACAACGCGCAGGTATTCTTCGATCGTGTGTCCGCAGACGTTGGCGATCACACGGGTATCGTAAGAGGAAAGAAATTTCAGATCCCGCTCGATAAAAACATCAACGCCCGGATTCTGCAGTCCGATCGCGTTGAGCATGCCTCCGTACACCTCCGCGATGCGGGGCGCCTTATTCCCCTCCCACGGCACGGCTGATACGCCTTTGCACTCGATTCCTCCAAGGCGGTCAAGGTCTATGAATTCCCCGTATTCCATTCCGGAGCCGAAGGTTCCGGACGCCGCCATCACGGGATTTTTAAAATGAACGCCGGCAATATCCACCGAAAGATCCGGCTCTGTCTGCACGCGTGAAGCAGTATTCGACATCATCTAGTCCTCCGAATTCAGTTGTTTTGTCCCGCCTTACTGTTAAATATCGACATCTTCGGCCAAAAAAACAGGTCCTTCCGTACAGATCCTCGCGTTCTTCACATGCGAGTGCGGGTCCGTTTTTACTGTCTTCACAACGCAGCCGAGGCAGGCGCCGACACCGCAGGCCATCCGCTCTTCCAGCGAAAGGAATGCCGGAACCGAAAGATCCCGCGCCAGCTTTTTCACCGCCCGAAGCATCGGGAGCGGCCCGCAGGCACAGATGACATCAAAACGGAGGCGCTCATTCTTCTCCATGGCAGTGCGCACGGCATCCACGGCATTTCCGTGAAAGCCTGCCGTCCCGTCATCGGTGGCGATCAGTACGCGGCTCACCTGTTCAAAATCCTTTTTGAGGAACAGGTCGTTTGTCCGGTATCCAAGCGCCGTGGTTACGCTTCCTTTGCCTTCGTGGATATTTTCGGCCGTAATTCTGCCGGCAAGCTCCAGAAGCGGCGGTGCGCCGATGCCTCCGCCGACCAGAAGGACACTTCTGTCTTTGAGACTTTCGAGGTCATAGCCGTTGCCTAATACATCCAGAATCCGCAGCGTATCTCCCTTTTTACAGGAGGCAAACTCTTCGGTCCCCGCGCCCACGACGCGGTATACCAGCACAATGGAATTGTCTTCGCTGATCCAGCGGCAGATACTGATCGGGCGCGGAAGGAGCCTCGCACTGTCTTTACTGTAAACACCGACAAACTGGCCGGGAAGGATCTGCTCCGGCGCCTCCTCTTCCTTGTAGCGGAGTGTCATCGCGTAAATTCCGTCCGCGATGTTTTTATTGCCTGTAACGGTGACGGTATGAATGTTTTTCATGCTCTGCCTCCGGTATAATTCTGCATCATGAGATCACGGCACCGCTCCGGCAGTGTTTTGCGCTCCGCGATGGGCATGCCCTGCGTTTCAATCGGCGGGCTGATAATAACCGTGACTTTCTTTGCCTTCAGTTTCGGAAAATGGTCCTCGAAAATATCACCGGTGCCGATGATCGTGACCGGAACGACCGGCGCGCCGCTGCGGATCGCGATCTTAAAGCTGCCGCCGTGGAACGGAAGGAATTCTCCTTCCTTCTTCGATCTGGTTCCCTCGGGGAAGATGAGAACATTGTATCCGTTTTTCAAGTAGTTCACCGAGTCCTGCACCATCTGCACGCCGGCCTTGATGTCTGTCCTGTCAAGAAATATTGTATGAATCCGCTTCATCCAGAAGCGCAGCGGCGCGATTTTCGAAAGCTCTTTCTTCGCGATGACAACGGTACGGCCCGGAAGCTTCGGAAAAAACAGAATCACGTCGAAAATCGACCGGTGATTCGCGACAAAAAGAACCGGCCGGTCTTTCGGAATGTTTTCCCACCCCTGAACCGTGACGCGGCTTCCGGAAACCGCGCTGACAAGGCGAAGGCCGAACCGGACGAACGCGTAGGACATGCGCTCTGCCGCCGCTTTCGAAAACAGTCCTGTGATCAGGATCACCAGCCCCGCAGGCAGTCCCAGAAGGAAGAAAACAACAGCGGAAAGCAAGGTGATCAGTGCATGAAGATATCCCATAAGAAATTCTCCGTTTCTGTTATTAAACATGATCAGTATAGCATACGAAACGAAAGGCTATGGTAGAATTATTCTATGTGAAACGCACAGGAGGAATTGTTTTATGCTGCTTGTTAAAAACGGATACATGATCGACCCGCGCTCACAGAGAGAAGGCGCGTTTGACCTTCTGCTGGACCACGGAAAAATCGTCCGGATCGCGCAGCAGGGTGATCTGGAGGACACGGTCGGCCCGGATGCCGCCGTTCTGGACGCCTCCCGCTGCATCGTCGCGCCGGGGCTTGTCGATACGCACGCGCACTTCCGTGACCCGGGGTATCCTGAAAAGGAAGATATTCATTCCGGTGCCGCTGCAGCGGCGGCCGGCGGGTATACGAGCATTATCATGATGGCGAACACGAATCCGCCGATCGATAACACCAAAGTGCTGAAAAGAGTACTTGAAAAATGCGCAAAGGAAAAAATCCATATCTACAGTGCCGCAAACGTAACGCTCCACATGCAGGGGAAGGAACTGACAGACTTTGAGGCGCTGAAAGAAGCCGGCGCGAAGGTCTTTACTGATGACGGCGTTCCCGTGCGCAACCGGCTGCTGCTCCGCAGCGCCCTGCTGCACGCGAAGGCTCTGGACATGCCGGTCAGTCTGCATGAAGAAGATCCGTCCTTGATTTCCGAGAACGGAATCAACGGCGGCGGTGCCGCGGCAGCATACTACGGGATCAAGGGTTCTCCCAGAGAAGCCGAGATAACAATGATCCGCGAAGACGTACAGGCAGCCGCGCAGACAGGTGCCGCGCTCTGCATACAGCACATCAGCACGGCAGAGGGCGTCGCTCTTGTACGCCATGCCAGGCAGATCAATCCGCTCATCCGCGCCGAGGCAACGCCGCACCACTTCTCTTTAACCGAAGAGGCTGTGATCCGCTGCGGCGCGCTCGCGAAGGTCAATCCGCCGGTCCGGACAGAACACGACCGTATGGAAATCATCCGCGGCCTGCAGGACGGCACGATCAGTTTCATAGCAACCGATCACGCGCCGCATACGGCCGCGCAGAAGGCCGTCACGCCGCTCTGGAAGGCGCCGAGCGGTATGATCGGACTGGAGACCGCGCTTTCGCTTTCCATCCGGGAACTGGTGAACCCCGGCTTCCTTACGATGATGCAGCTGCTCCGGCTTCTGACCTGGAATCCCGCGGAATACTATAAGCTGCCGGCAGGTTCGATCGAGGAGGATGGTCCCGCAGACCTTGTGATCTTTGATCCGCAGGCGCAGTGGACTGTACCGGACCACTTTGCTTCCCGCTCTTCCAATTCTCCGTTTATCGGCGAGACCCTGCCGGGCGTCGTCCGCTGGACGATTGCGGACGGAGAAATTGTCTATAAAAATCCGCAGTAAAGAGATTTTCCGTACCTGACCGAAGGGGCTGTCGCTTCAACAATTGCGACAGCCCCTTTCCACGGTCAGAAGTATGCGCCGCCGGGCGCTCCCCGGAAAAAGAGGAGCCGGCTTATGCCTGCTCCTCTTTCTCTTTCACATATTGAAACAGTTCTTCCAATGCCATTCCGCGGGATGCCTTGAAAAGGAACGCGGTGTCCGAAGGGCTTTCCGAAAGAATCTTATCCAGCACGGCCTTCGCTTCGCGTTTGTCCGCGCAGGCGCGCACATCGGAAAGTCCGTTCTTCTTCGCTTCCTCCGCAATATAAGCCGCTGCCTTTCCGGTCGTGACCAGCGTATCAATGGATAGTCCCGCCGCGAACGCGCCGACTTCGCGGTGCAGTTCTTCTTCCCGCTCTCCCAGCTCGAACATGTCGCCGAGGACTGCGATCCTTCGGACACCCGCTGTATGCGACAGAGTCACTAGCCCTGCCTTCATGGACTGGGGGTTGGCATTATAGGTGTCATTGTACAGTGTCCGGTTCCCCGGTAAATGCAGCGTTTCCATCCGCATGCCGGTCGCCGTATAATGCGCGATACCGGCCGCAATCTCTTCATTCGACATGCCGTAGTACGCGCCGATCGCCGCGGCTGTAAGCGCAGGATAAATCAGGTGTCTTCCCGCTGCCGGAACGTCAATGTCATAGGTTCCCGTGGGTGTCACCGCCGTAAACATCAGCTCTTCCGGAAGCGTGTCGCGGATGTTGACCGCGCGGAAATCACAGTTCTGCGCTTCTCCGATAAAGACGAAATGGAAGCGGCGCTGTTTTTCCTCATCCTCCCGGAGTTTTACAAGGAACTCATCGTCCCCGTTCATGACTGCGAGACCGCCGTCCGTAAGGCCGTTAAAGATCTCGCATTTTGCCTTGAAAATGTTCTCTTTACTGCCGAGATTTCCGATATGTGCCTCACCGATATTCGTGATCGTGCAGACATCGGGCTTTGCGATTCTCGTCAGATAATCAATCTCGCCGCGGTGGTTCATCCCCATTTCCAGCACTGCGATCTGCGTATCCGCGCCAATGGAAAGGATTGTTCTGGGCAGACCGATATTATTGTTGAAATTCGCCTGCGTCTTGACGACGTTGAACCTTTCGGAGAGGACGGAGGCGATCATGTCTTTGGTCGTTGTTTTGCCGACACTTCCTGTCACCGCAACCGCGGGAACGGCAAAGCAGCGCCTGTAATAAGCCGCGAAATCCCCCGCCGCGCGGATCGTGTCCTGTGTCAGAACATAGAACTTCCCCTCCATATAGGTGCCGGGGTCCTTCGAAACAACACAGCCCGCGGCACCGGAAGAAAGCGCTGCCGGAACGTATTTATGTCCGTCGCTTTTTTCTCCGGGATAGGCGAAAAAGACATAGCCGTTCTCTACCTTCCGGTTATCCGAGACAGCGCCGGTGATCATGATGCTCTCGTCCGTGCAGGGACCCAGGAGCTTCCCTCCGACCGCGCGGACAAGCTCGCCAAGCGTAACAGCTTCCATCAGTCTCCTCTCCTCCGCAGCGCATCCTTTACAATAATTTCACACAGCTCTTCGTACGAAATGCCGACGGCTGCCGCTTCCTGCGGAACAAGGCTGGTCGGCGTCATGCCGGGGAGCGTATTCACTTCGAGGAAATAAATATTGTCATTCTGATCGATCATAAAATCGCTGCGGGAGTAGGTGCGAAGCCCCAGCGTCTTATGAACGAGCACCGCCATCTCACCCATCTTCTTCGAGAGCTCCGGTGAAAGGCGGCCGGGGCAGATTTCCTGCGTTGCGCCTGCGGAATATTTATTACTGTAGTCATAGCCGCCGGTCTTCGGCACGATTTCAACGCAGGGAAGCGCTTTGTCCTGCAGCACTGCGTTTGTAAACTCCCTGCCTTCAATGAACTGCTCGATCAAAAGGTCGCTGCCGTAGTGGAGGCAGTCTGTCAGCGCAGGCTCCAGCTCTTCCTGCCGGCGGACAATGTAAACGCCGATGGTACTGCCGCCGGTCGGTGTCTTCACAACACAAGGGACAGAGTTTTCCTGCATGATCCGCGGGATATCCTCTTTGCTGACTCCATGGTACGCATGCCAGTCCGGGGTTGTAACGCCGGCGGGGCGGACAAGCTGTTTGGTCAGCGTCTTGTCCATTCCGATGGCCGCCCCGAGATAGCCGGAGCCGGTATACGGAATTCCCATCAGGTCAAAAGCCGCCTGTACGCGGCCGTCTTCGCCGTTCAGACCGTGCAGCGCGATAAAAACAACATCCGCCTTGCTGCAGATTTCGAGAACGCCTCTGCCGAAAAGCGAAGGGCTTTTGAACTTCCGCTCCTCCCGTACCTTTGCAAGGTCCGGCGCCTGCCCGTCGAAAACAGCCGGCTGCAGCGGCGGGAGCTCATCAAAAAGTTTCTCCGGCGCCGCGAGTACGTCGTCTCCCATATCTTCGAGTCCGTTGAAGAGATCGACCAGAACCGCTTTATGTCCGCGGCTTCGAAGTGCCGCGCAAACCTTTGTTCCGGACAGGAAAGAAATCTTTCTCTCCGTGCTCAGTCCTCCGCATAATACTACGATTTTCATTCTGAAGCTTTCCTTTCATTCTCCGCATGGTCGCCAAAGGCCAGATCGCTTTCAAGAAGGATGATCCTTTCGCTGCCCTGCGTTTCTTTCGCAAGCTGCCACGCGGCCGCGGTTGTTTCCGCTGTCATCAGCCGGTCCGGCAGGAAGCCGGCACTCATGATACCACTTCTGATGGCCCTTGTGTTTTCTTTTCCGACAAGAATTATATAATCGAACACTTTGGACGCTGCCGCGCCGAATCTTCTCGCGCTTTCACCGCGGATCGCGCCAAGTTCCGTGATTCCGGCGGTCATCAGGATTTTGGTTCCCGAAAACCACTGCATGCTTTCCAGCGCGTCGAGTACGCCTTCGGGCGCGGCGTTCGCCGTATCGTCAATGACGGTCATTCCGTTTACAACGCGTCCCTCCATCAGATGCGGTTTGCTCGTAAGCTCCTGCAGCGCGCTTTTGAGCTTCTGCATCGGGACGCCGAGCTTATAGGCAAGCACTGCCGCGCCGAGCGTAGCCATTGTATTTCTCGCGCCGATGCGTTTTAAGTGAAAGATTTCCGTATCCCCTTCCGGAAATACAACTTCGGCCTCCGTCCCTTCATGCGTGACCCCGAGAATCCGGAACGAGTACGCGCACGTTTCATCGGTTCCGAAAGAAACCGGTTCGGTAAAAACAGGATTCATGCCAAGAGAAGCGAATTTCCTGCTGTCCAGAACAATCAGGCTGCAGATTACAGAAAGTCCCTGTATCATTTCCCTGTTCACAGGGCAGATCAGATACCGGTGCCGGTCTTCAAGTTTCGTACAGACCGCTTTCGCGAGCTCGCTCTCCATTTCATCTGTTTCGTCTACAGTCAGTACATCATACGAAACGGACAGTGCGGCAGAAAGTGTTTCGATGCTCTGCTGCTGTCCGCGTTTACCGGCAATGCCGATCAGTGTCAGATCCGGCCTTTCCTTTAACGTGTCTATGGCGCGCTGCACCGTTTTAGCCCGTGCCGCCTGCTCCAGAGGGATCGAAAGCAGTGCCGAAAGTGCCGTAAGAAACGGCAGAAACGCGCAGGTGAATGACGCAAGATACAACAGAGGACTGCTTGACGGCATATACGCAAGCAGAATGCAGATCACGAAGACCGCCAGTAAAAGCAGGTAATTTACGGCAGCAATCCGCAGAATTCTTCCGGAATGGCGCCGCGCGTGATTTTTCGTTCTGCCAGGGAAATAAATAATAAAGATGGCACAAAGATAAATGATTCCGGCGATAAAGCCCGGAAGAGAATAATCCAGAAGCAGCGCGGACGCGGGTACAAAAATAAAGATCAGCGGAAGCCACCGGATCGGCTCAGCCGCAAGATACCGGAAATAATCGCTGAAATGATACCCGCCGAGGCGGAAGATATGGAGAAAATAATACGTGGCGGCTGCCATCGCCGGCAGGTAAATGGCCAGCAGGATCCCCCGTCCTGCAAAAATCATTGGTGCAGCCATGTGCCATGCTCCTTTGCAAGGGCAGACAGGCACCTTCCGCCTTTACGTGGAAAAGGTGCCTGCTGTCTCAGTTTTTATGAATTACAGGGATCTCCGATTGTAATTAATCAGACATCCGTCAAGAATAATCTCACGCTCCTCATCGGTCAGATCGCCAAGAGAAACCGTAAACGGCGCAAGTTTCCCGCCCTTGACCACATATCCTGTGATCGAAGCGGCTTTCTCCCGTACTGCCTTTCTGATCTGCGGGAAGAAAAGGTAGTCGAGCTTTTCGAAAGGTAGGTTTTCCTCCGGAATCAGGAGCGGCAGCATTCCCCAGTTGATCAGGTTCGAGCGGTAACGCTTGGTCGCATAGGAAACCGCGAAATTCGCCCAGCCGCCGAGCACCTTCTGGCAGGATGCCGCCTGCTCTCTCGCGGACCCGTCACCGGGCTTGACCGCGAAAATGGCAGAACCTATGCCCAGATTGTCATGGGAGACCTCCGGAAACGTCTCTTTGATCGTGTGCATGACGGGCCGCAGCTCCGGCAGTGCTTCGCCGGCGCACTTTCCTTCTGTAAGCGCACGTTCACCCTCGCGTACTTCCTTCGCAAGGCCCACATAGTCCGGGCAGCGTCTGGAAAGCGCGAACTCCGAAAGTCCTTCCGGGTTAGAGCGGTACGAAGACGTCTCGCCCGAAGGGATCAGCTCGTCCGTAGTCGTCACGGGATCGTGGATCTCCGCGACAAGCTTCAGAACAAGGTTATCCGGAAGCGGCTCCATCTTCGGCCAGTCCTTGATGTTCGGCCCGAGCTGAAGCTTTTCGTTTTCGTCCGCAATACCCTTCGAATCGAAGACTCTCTTCTCATAAATCTTTCTGTCAAAATGGTACGCGTATGTCGGAATATCCTTGTCGATCTCTGTCGCCGGTGTCAGGTATCCCTGATTTGCGGCAGTTGCCGCGATACTCCTCGCGTCCATGAGAGCAACATAAGTAAGCTGCCCCTTCTGCGGCTTCGCGCCTTCCCTGCTCGGAAAGTTACGCGTTGTGTGACGGATCGAGAAGGCATTGTTTGCCGGGGTATCACCCGCGCCAAAACAAGGCCCGCAGAACGCGGTCTTTAATACCGCGCCGGCATCCATGAGTTTCTCCGCGACGCCATTCCGGATCAGCTCGTAATAAACCGGCTGGGAAGCAGGGTATACGCTTAAGGAGAATCTGTCGTCGCCGATGTTTTCCCCGTCAAGAATGCCCGCGGCCTCGCAGATATTCTCGAAACCGCCGCCGGCACATCCCGCAATAATTCCCTGATCCACAAGAAAACGCCCGTTCACAATCTTGTCCAGAAGGTGTGTCTCGACATCTTTTCCGAACGAAACGCGTGCTCTCTCCTCGACCGCGTGCAGGATATCCGGCAGGTTGTGATTCACCTCGTCAATTGTGTATGCCATGCTCGGGTGGAACGGCATCGCGATCATCGGCTCGACCGTGGAAAGGTCAATGTCGATCACGCCGTCGTAATAGGCGCCCGGAGCCGGCTCCAGCTTTCTGTACGCACTCTCGCGCCCGTGCAATGCAAGCCACTCTTTCGTTTTATCATCGGTCTCCCAGATCGAGGACAGACAGGTTGTCTCGGTCGTCATGACGTCGATGCCGATTCGAAAATCCATCGAAAGATTTGCGATTCCGGGGCCAACGAATTCAAGCACCTTGTTCTTGACAAAGCCGTTCGCGAAAACAGCGCCGATCAGCGCGATATTGACATCATGCGGTCCGACGCCGCGGCGCGGTGCGCCCTTAAGGTTCACCGCGATGACCTCGGGCCTTTTAATATCATAGGTCTGGTTCAGCAGCTGCTTGACCAGCTCCGGCCCGCCCTCGCCCATCGCCATGGTGCCCAGAGCGCCGTACCTTGTATGCGAATCGGAGCCGAGGATCATGCCGCCGCACTCCGCCAGCATTTCCCGCGCGTACTGGTGGATGACCGCAAGGTGCGGAGGCACATAAATGCCGCCGTATTTCTTCGCGGCAGACAGGCCGAACATGTGATCATCCTCGTTGATCGTGCCGCCGACCGCACACAGTGAATTGTGGCAGTTCGTCAGAACGTACGGCATCGGAAATTTCGTCAGTCCCGACGCCCTCGCTGTCTGGATAATACCGACATACGTAATGTCATGTGATGTCAGCTTGTCAAATCGGATATGCAGCCGGTCACCGTCCGTCCCCTTGTTGTGTGCCGAAAGGATCTGCCACGCCATGGTTTTGTCCCGGCCTTCCTCTTTCGACAGGGGCCGCCCGTCCGCGCGGGTGGTCACGGCAGCGCTGTCCGCGCGGGACCACTGCCCGTTCCCCAGATAAAATGCTCCGCCTTCATGTAATGTAACCACGCTGTCTCCTTTCCGCTGCCTGCCGCGCTTACTTCGACGCTTTTTTTCTGGTCTTTTTCTGTGCGGGCAGCTCTATCTTTTCCAGGTGCCAGATATCTCTTACATATTCCTCAATGGTTCTGTCGGACGAGAACTTGCCGGAAGAAGCCGTGTTCAGGATGGCTTTTCTCGCCCACTCTTTCTTGTTTTCGTAAGCGGCAACAATCCTTCTCTGTGCATCCGCGTACGACTCAAAATCTTTGAGGATAAAGTACCGGTCTGCGGGCGAGCCGTTTCCTCCGGTTAAAAGGGAATCGTAAAGCGGACGGAACAGCTCCGGATTGTCCTTCGAGTAGGTGCCGTTGATCAGCTGTACAAGCACCTGCCGTACATTCCCGTCATTATTGAAGATTTCCGAGGGATTGTAGCCGCCGTTGTTCTCATAGTCGATGACTTCTTTCGAAGAAAGGCCGAAGATGAACATGTTCTCTTTGCCCATTTCCTCCGCCATCTCGACATTCGCGCCGTCCATCGTGCCGATCGTGAGCGCGCCGTTCAGCATCAGCTTCATGCAGCCGGTGCCGGAAGCTTCCTTGGAAGCCGTCGAAATCTGCTCGGAGATATCCGCTGCCGCGACAATGATTTCCGCGTTGGATACGCGGTAATCCTCGATGAATACGACCTTGATCTTGTCCTGAATATCCGGGTCGTTGTTGATGACATCCGCAACATTGTTGATCAGCTTGATGGTCAGCTTTGCGTTCTTGTATCCTGCCGCCGCCTTGGCGCCGAAGATGAACGTATGCTTCGGATAATCCATGTTCGGATTCGCCTTGAGCTGATTGTAGATGTACATGATGTGCAGGATATTCAGCAGCTGACGCTTATACTCATGCAGGCGCTTGATCTGCACATCGAAAATGGACCTGGGATCCACGGTAATACCGTTGTGCTCCTGAATGTATTCGGCAAGGCGCACCTTGTTACGGTACTTGATCTGCATGAACTCACGCTGTGCTTTTACGTCGTCCGCGTACACCTTGAGCTCGGAAAGGTGCGAAAGATCCGTGATCCAGTCATCTCCGATATGATCGGTAATCCAGCCGGCAAGAAGCGGATTCGCGTGCAGAAGGAAGCGTCTCTGCGTAATGCCGTTGGTCTTGTTATTGAACTTCTCCGGGAACATTTCGTAGAAGTCGTGCAGCTCCTGGTTCTTTAAAATCTCCGTGTGGAGTCTTGCGACGCCGTTTACCGAGAAGCCGGCGACAATCGCCATATTTGCCATCCGGACCTGTCCGTCATAGATGATGCCCATCTTGCGGATCTTCTGCTGTACATCCGTGCCCGTGCCGTCGTATTTCTGATGAATCTGCTGTTCGAAGCGGCGGTTGATTTCCTCCACAATCTGGTAGATTCTGGGCAGCAGCCGTGAAAACAGTTCAATCGGCCACTTCTCCAGTGCCTCGGCCATGATGGTATGGTTGGTATACGCGCAGGTTTTCTGCACGATCGACCACGCGTCATCCCACGTAAGGCCGTATTCGTCCAGAAGAATCCGCATCAGTTCCGGTACCGTCAGCGTCGGATGCGTGTCGTTCATCTGGAAAACAACCTTCTCCGGCAGCTGATGAATGTCGTCATTTCTGGACATGAACTTCTGCAGCGCGCACTGGATCGAAGCGGAAACAAAGAAATACTGCTGCTTCAGCCGCAGTTCCTTTCCCTGAATATGATCGTCGCAGGGGTACAGGACCTCGCAGATCGTGCGCGCGAGGTTCTCCTCTTCAACCGCCTTCTGATAATCGCCCTTGTCGAAGGAATCCAGATGGAAGCTGTTGACCGGCTGCGCGTCCCAGATGCGGAGCGTATCCACAAAGCCGTTTCCGTAACCGATGACCGGCATGTCATACGGAACCGCCTTGACTGCGTTATAACCTTCCTGACGGAAAATCGTCCGTCCGTTCTCATCCACATGGCTGGTCACATAGCCGCCGAAATGAACTTCCTGTGTATACTCGGGTCTTCGGAGCTCGAACGGATCTCCGTTCTCGAGCCAGTTGTCCGGAACCTCGACCTGATATCCGTCGCGGATCTGCTGCTTGAACATGCCGTAGCGGTAGCGGATGCCGCAGCCGTAAGCCGGATAGTTCAGCGTGGCGAGAGAATCGAGAAAGCATGCTGCAAGTCTTCCGAGACCGCCGTTTCCAAGCGCCGGATCCGGCTCCTCGTCCTCAATCTTGTTCATGTCAAAGCCAAGCTCTTTCAAAGCTTCGCTGACAGGCTGGAACGCCTGCAGGTTAATGACGTCATTGCCGAGCGCCCTTCCCATCAGGAATTCCATTGAAAGATAGTACAGTGTCTTCGGATTCTGCTCGTCAAACGCCTTCTGTGTGCGCATCCAGTCATCGATGATCTGGTCCTTCAGCGCGTAGGCAGCAGCCTGAAAGACCTGCTGCCTCGTCGCTTCTCCCATTTCCCTTCGGTACATTGTCCTGACATTATAGACCACACTTCTCTTGAACAGGTCCTTGTCAAAGCTCAGCTGTGTTTTTCTGACCATATCTCTCCCCTTCCAGTCATCACAGATGCTTACTGCTTCTCGACACCGATCTTTACTGTCTCACCGTTAATGTTCCATTCCTTTTCATGCGCAAGCGCCGTATCCTGCAAAACAGTATCCGCGAGCACCTTCCCGGTAATGACCGCGGCGTTCCTGCGCGCGATTTCATAGATCTTCGGGTTTCCGGAAACCGACAGGCGGATGCGGTCCATGACTTCAAAGCCGGAATCCTTGCGCATTGTCTGGATCTTGCTGATCAGCTCCGCGACGATACCTTCCTCGATCAGCTCCGGCGTCAGGTTCGTATCGATGACGACCGTCGTGCTGCCTTCGGCAAGACCGTCTTCCTGCGAGACAAAGCCCGCTTTCTGCGTCATGTCGATCAGAAGATCGTCCTTCGAAAGCTCGATATCCGTATCGCCGTCCTGCAGATGCAGGTTCTCTCCCGCGTTTAACCGGTCCATTGCGGCGTTCCCGTCAAGCTCCGAAAGCGCCTTGCGGATGAAGCCCAGATGTTTCCCGTATTTCGGGCCGACCGTGCGCAGCTGCGGCTTGAATGTATAAGTCGTAAAGCTCCGGACATCCTCCGTGAACTCGACATCTTTGATGTTCAGCTCGTCCTCGATAATCTCGACATAGAAATCGTCCAGTCTGACCGGCGCCTTGACATACATCTTCGCGACCGGCTGGCGGTTCTTGATATTCGAAGCGTTGCGGCAGGCTCTGCCCATGACGACGATCTTGAGGACTTCTTCCATCCGCTCTTCGAGATCCTTGTCAATCTTCGAGGCATCGGCCTGTGGATATCTGCAAAGGTGAATGCTAAGAGGCGCATCCTTGTAAACGCTTCGCACAATGTTCTGGTAGATTTCTTCCGTCATGAACGGAATCATCGGAGCGGCGCAAAGGCATACGTTCCTGAGTGCCGTGAACAGCGTCATGTAGGCGTTGATCTTGTCCTGTTCCATGCCTTTTGCCCAGAACCGTTCCCTGCCTCGTCTTACGTACCAGTTGGACATGTCGTCGACAAAGTCCTCGAGCACCGCGGCTGCCTCCGGGAGCTTGTAAGCTGCGAGGTTCGCGTCGGTGTCGCGGATCATGGAGTTCATCCTGGAAAGCAGCCACTTATCCATAACGCCAAGACTGTCATAATCGAGCGTGTGCTCCGCAGGATTGAACTGGTCGATTTCCGCGTACAGTGTATAGAAAGCATAGGTGTTCCAAAGCGTTCCGAGGAACTTGCTCTGTCCCTCCTTGACTGCCTTGCCGGAAAAACGCTTGGGCAGCCACGGCGCGCTCGCCGTATAGAAATACCAGCGGATCGCGTCCGCGCCGTATGTATTGAGCGCGTCCATCGGGTCAACGGCATTGCCCTTGGACTTGCTCATCTTATTGCCATCCTCATCAAGGACAAGGCCCATGACGATGACATTCTTAAAGGCAGGCTTGTTGAACAGCAGCGTTGCCTCGGCGTGCAGCGAATAGAACCAGCCGCGCGTCTGATCTACGGCTTCGGAAATAAAGGAAGCCGGGAACTGCTTCTCGAACAGCTCTTTGTTTTCAAAAGGATAATGCAGCTCCGCGTACGGGCAGGCGCCGGAATCAAACCAGCAGTCGATAACTTCCGGCACGCGGCTCATGGTAGCGCCGCAGTCCGGGCAGGCAAAATGGACCCTGTCCACATACGGTCTGTGCAGCTCCATCTTCTCGCAGGAAGCATCGCCAGAAAGCTCCGCAAGCTCACGCCTCGAACCGACGACAATTCTCTTGCCGCAGTCCGGGCATTCCCAGACAGGAAGCGGTGTTCCCCAGTATCTGTCACGGGAGAGAGCCCAGTCCTGAATGTTCTCAAGCCAGTTGCCGAAACGTCCCTCGCCCATGGTCGGCGGAACCCAGTTGATCTCTTTGTTGTTGCGTACAAGATCGTCGCGGACAGCGGTCATCTTGATGAACCAGGACTCTCTCGCATAGTAGATAAGCGGCGTATCGCATCTCCAGCAGTGCGGATAATCGTGTTCCACCTTCGGCGCGCTGAACAGGATGCCGCGCTCTTCCAGATCCTTCAAAACCTCGGGATCGCAGCTGACAGCGCCTTCTTCGATCTCATGCTGCGTAGGCTTGCAGCGCATGCCGGCAAACTTTCCGGTCTCGGGTTTCATGCGGCCGTGGCTGTCCACCATCTGAACAAACGGCGCGTCGTACTTCCTTCCGACTCTGGCGTCGTCTTCACCGAATGCCGGAGCGATATGAACTACGCCGGTACCATCTGTCATGGTAACATAATCGTCCGCGTAGACGAAGAATGCCTTTTTATGTTGTTTTGCCACAGCGTCTGCGGCACACTGGTACAGAGGCTCGTATTCCTTGTATTCAAGGTCTTTACCCTTATATGTCTCCAGCACCTCATAGGCGGGCTTTCCGTCCGGATTCTTCTCCTTGTCTTCCGCGAGAGGCCCGAGAACCTTGTCCAGAAGTGCCGAAGCCATGTAATAGGTAAATCCGTCGATACACTTTACCTTCGCGTATGTCTCTTCGGGATTTACGCAAAGGGCAATGTTGGAAGGCAGTGTCCAGGGGGTTGTCGTCCATGCGAGGAAATACGCGTCCTCGTCCTTTACCTTGAAACGGACAACCGCCGTGCGGTCCTTCAGCGTTTTATAGCCCTGCGCGACTTCGTGCGAAGAAAGCGGCGTACCGCAGGAAGGGCAGTAAGGGACGACCTTGAAGCCTTTGTACAGCAGCCCTTTCTTCCAGATTTCCTTGAGTGCCCACCATTCAGACTCGATATAGTCATCGTAGTAGGTTACATAGGGGTGCTCCATGTCTGCCCAGAAGCCGACTTTGCCGGAGAATTTCTCCCACATCCCCTTATATTTCCATACGGATTCCTTGCACTTCTTGATGAAAGGCTCGATTCCGTACTCCTCGATCTGATCCTTGCCCTCGATTCCGATTTCCTTTTCGACCTCGAGTTCTACCGGAAGACCGTGCGTGTCCCAGCCGGCCTTGCGGGGAACCTGCTCCCCCTTCATGGTGTGGTAGCGGGGAATCATATCCTTGATGACTCTGGTCTCGACATGGCCGATATGCGGCTTGCCGTTCGCGGTCGGCGGGCCGTCGTAGAACATGTAGACCGGGTGGCCTTCGTTCTGTTCGACACTCTTTTCAAAGATTCTGTTCTCTTCCCAGAACTTCGCCGTATTCTCCTCGCGTTCCACAAAGTTCAGATCGGGATTTACCTTCTTGTACATTGTTCCTCCTCCGCGGACCTTTCTCGTCAGCCCGCGTTCTATTATTGTGCTGCGGTGTACATAATAAATGTACAGTCAACCGTTTTAGAATTATAAATCAATTGCAGTTTTCAAGTCAATTTATCGTTACAGGCCGCGGATCCGGTTCAGATACAGATCCGCTGCCGTGATTACAATCAGCGTAAGAAGCAGCAGATCGCAGAGTCTGTATCTTGTTCCGGCTTCCGTGGTTGAATCTGTTCTGTTCCTGAAGGCGTAGCCGCTGCTGACTATGCGGTGTCCCGCCGGGCGGTGCAAAACAACACCCGCAAGCACCATCGGCACAAAAGGAATCAGGTATCTTCCCTGGATCCCATTGACTTTTCCTGCGCCAACGACGGTCCAGGTGACATACAGACTCCCCAGCATGGCAAGAAAGCCGAAAGCGGCAAGTATCATCAGGGAAATGGAAAGCCTGCGGTTTCTATTTTCCTCTCCGGCGTCCGCGGAGGCGACCGCGAAGCCAAGAAGCAGCATCAGCACCAGTGTTACGCCGGGATTGATCATCAGGTTCAGCGATCCCATGTAATCGGCTGTCATGGAGCGGACCCAGAACTGCAGATCCTGCGCGGTGGAGCGGATAACCGCAAGAAGGACAAGAACAGGATTGGTCAATGCGAATTTCACCTGTCCCGCCGCGTTGACGCCTGCTGTCAGATCGCCGATGAAGCGGGCTGAGTAGCTCATCGACAGAATATTTGCGATGACAGGGGTCAGAAGCAGGAGCGCTCTTGCGCGCCTTGCTGTTTTGCCGTCTTTATACAGGGAAGCCGGCAGCAGCACGGCAATAAGGCCTGCCGCGACATAAATGACCTTCGCCGCGGACAGCCAGAGGCTGCAGACGAGCAGCCGGACAAACTGCCGTCTGGTCAGCTGCTTTCCGTCATGGCAAAGTCTGAGAACGCCGGCAAGGAACAGAAATGAAAGCGCGTTGGTTACAGCATCCGGCGACAACGAAACCATTTCCTGCAGTGTTACCGGAAAGCACATGATGATGAACAGTATGGTTTTTCCGAACGGCATGTACTTGAGTGCCAGAATGCTGAGCACATACGCGGTCGCAAAGTTTGCCGCCCTTCCCGCGTAAAAAATCGCCATCGTATGGTTAGTAAACAGCCTCGCGATGCGGATGCCCAGCGCCTGCGGCAGATAACAGGTCGGAAAATACAGCGCTGTATTGGAAAACAGAACAGGGGAAGCATTCCCCCAGTCCAGCACTGCCGAAGGATCCGTGTAAGCTTCGATACCCGCGGGCAGGATATTGCCGCCTGCACCGCCCGGAAAACTTTTCGAGAAAAGATTCCTGCAGGAAATCTCGAAGGCTCTGTAAAAATGATGTGCCTCGTCCGGCGGCGCGGCCGGAGGCAGGATGAACATAAAGGAAAGGCCGAGGGCGAGGAGAAGAATGGGGCGCAGCCAGGTTTTGTCCGGAAAGAAAACTTCCAGAAAGGTCATGGCAGTCAGAAGAAGCAGGAAGAATATGCCCGTATACGAAGCGGCGGCCGATTCATACGTCATGTCCGTGAAATATTGCATGCAAAGTGTTGTCAGAAACAGCGCGGCAGTGTACAAAGCCATCGCCGAGGGCCGGACTTTGACAAGAACGGCAGCCGCAGCCGCCATCACAGCAAAACATAGAAGGCCGGCGCGCAGGCACGCAAAGAGAAGAGCCGCGGCAGCCGGCGCGGGGTCGCCGTCCCTGTGCAGGACGATGGCGGCACTGCCGTCGCTCTTTGTCCCGCCGACCCCGATTTCCTGATCACCCGCAGGAGAAATATTCATCTGATAAATGACATCCTTTTCAGCCTGCAGCTGCAGGGGAATCTCCGCGGTCTCTTCGGAGACACCGGCCGGCAGCCGCATTTCCTGATGGAAAATCTCGCCTTTGTCCGTGCTGAAGATCTGCAGCAGGACCGGGATTTCCGCGCCCTCGTGCGGCTGTCTGACCCTGTACCGGAAGGAAATGCTGCGAATAACAGCTCCGTCGCCGCTGAAGACCGCGCTGCTGCTATCCCCTGCGGACAGGTACGTGTAATGCATATCCGGGTCGTACTGCAGCCGGCTGTCCGGGTGGATTTTAAAAGTATCCGCGTACCAAGGTCCCGCAAGCAGCAGAAGCAGAACGGAAATAAGAAGGAGCCCGAGCCGCATTGCTTTTTCCAGAATGCTCATGTCTCCGAAAATTGATTTCTTCATAAAATAAAGTTCCTTCCGCGTACAATATTGTGGTGCTCCGGCATCCGGGGCATGCACGTTAATTTTGCTCAGTATAGCATATATACGCGCATATTCCGCGGATCTGTTGTGACAGTCTGTTAAAATTGCATGAAAATTTGCGCACTTTTCTGTATTGTAGTATGATTACACCAGTTTAATTCAATCCAATCCCGGAGGGTAAAATGGACAGACAGAACCTGACGCTGCTCACCGATCTGTACGAACTCACGATGATGCAGGGCTATTTCAAGAACAAGGTTGAAAACAAAACCGTTGTTTTCGACGCGTTTTTCCGCAACAATCCGTTCGGCGGCGGCTATTCGATCATGTGCGGCGTTGAACAGCTTGTCAGATACATAGAAGATCTGCACTTCTCGGCACAGGACATCGAGTACCTGCGCGGACTGAAGATCTTTGACGCAGATTTTCTGGATTATCTTGCCGACTTCCGCTTCCACGGCGATATCTACTGCATTCCGGAAGGCTCTCTGATGTTCCCGAGAGAACCCATGGTAAAGGTTGTGGCACCGATCATGGAAGCGCAGCTTGTTGAAACCGCGATTCTGTGCATTGTCAACCATCAGAGTCTGATCGCGACCAAGGCGGCAAGAATCGTACATGAGGCAGGCAAGGCGCCGATCATGGAATTCGGCCTGCGCAGAGCACAGGGGCCGGATGCAGGAACCTACGGCGCAAGAGCGGCTGTTATCGCAGGGTGCGCCGGAACGTCAAATGTTCTGTGCGGCGAGCTGTTCGGTATTCCGGTTCTCGGAACGCACGCGCACAGCTGGATCATGAGCTTTGAATCGGAGCTGGACGCGTTCAAAGCTTACGCGGACCTGTATCCGCAGGCATGCACACTGCTCGTTGATACCTATGACACTTTAAAGAGCGGCATTCCGAACGCGATCCGGACTTTCGATTATATGAAAGAAAAAGGCCTGCCGGTCGATCACATCGGTATCCGTCTGGATTCCGGCGATCTTGCTTATCTTACAAAGAAAGCGAGGAAGATGCTCGATGACGCGGGTTATCCGCAGGCGAAGATCACCTGCTCCAATGATCTTGACGAGTATCTGATCAATTCCCTGTTCCAGCAGGGCGCGTGCATTGATTCCTTCGGCGTGGGCACGAACCTGATCACCGCTAAGGACAATCCTTCCTTTGGCGGAGTCTACAAGCTTGCGGCCGTGCAGCTGGATGACGGCACGTTCGAGCCCAAGATCAAGCTCTCCGAAAATACCGAGAAGATCACGAACCCCGGAAACAAGAAAATCTACCGGATCTATGAAAAGGATTCGCATAAGATTAAGGCGGATCTGATTTGTTTTGAGGATGAGACGTATACAGAGGACGAGCCGATCGAGCTGTTCGATCCCGCGGAGCCGTGGAAAAAGACAACCATGCAGCCCGGTGAGTTCGAGCTGCGCGAGCTCATGGTGCCGGTTTTCCTGCAAGGGAAGTGTGTATATCAGGCACGGCCGACAATGGAGATCCGCGACTACTGCCTGAAAGAGCAGGATACGCTCTGGGAAGAGTCAAGGCGGCTGTCCAATCCGCACCAGGTTTATGTTGACTTGTCCCAGCGTCTGTATGATACAAAGATCGGCCTGCTGGAGCAGCTGCATCATTAAGGTGCGCGGCGATTTCTCCGGGGATCTATGCAATAGCGGCGCGACTTGCTCATCTGCATAGATTTTTACAAGACAAATTTGTAGTGCGGGCGCATATTGTATAGATTTCGCTGATTTCTATACAATATACGCCCGCTTTCGTGTTTCGACTTGAATTTTCTATGCTGTACGCGCCCCTCTACATCATCACACGAATAATCTTCCGCAGTCCCTCGTAGCGGACATAAAAGTCATCGCCGCGGAGCGCGAGAGACTTTTCAAACCGTGCGTGGTCCTTCGAGCCGATGGACACCGCCGCGAAGTAAGCCCTTGCGTCAAACTGCTGCGCCTGTCCCAGCATGATCCCGTAGAGCTGATCGTCAAGAGCCGGCACCGAAGGGGCAATGCCCGCTTCAACATCGATCATCTGCAGACGTCCGTTTTTGCGGAACACAATATTCGGAATTGACTTCGGATCGTAGGACGCCGCGACAAGCTCATACCCCGGTGCGTTCACTTCCTGTTCCAGCACAACTTTCATGGCCATATCAAACAGCTCTTCCTCTGAAAGCAGGTCCTGATCCGTATACTGCGGGATGCCTTCCGGCCACACATTCTTTTCTTCCATCGCTCAGCTCTTCTTCCTGTCCTTCAATTTGCTCTTGCCCGCTTTATTATATTTATCGTCTTTGCCGCCTCTGAGATCGCTATTGTCTCTGTCCTCCTTAAGCTTCGGCAAAGCGTACATATGCTCAAATCCGCGCTCCGCGATCTTGTACTCTTCCTTCTGGCTCTCGTCCAGGCTGACCAGATACTCATGCGTGTCAAAGCCTTCCGCGTCGTCCGCGATCTGCGTCATATGAACGGCGATGTTGTTGCAATGGTCCGCGATTCTCTCATAGTCCGTGGTGATATCTTCAAGCACAATGCCAAGATCAATGGTGCATTTACCTTTCCGCAGCCGCTTTACATGTCTGCTCTTGATCTCTTCATTGAGACCGTCAATGACATTTTCAAGCGGTTCAACCGTGGACGCCAGACGCAGGTCATTCTTCTGGAACGCGCGCACGGTTCTTCCCACGATGTCATTCAGCGCGCTGTTGAACACCTGCAGTTCCTCGCGCGCCTTGTCCGAGAACTCCTGTTTCTTCTCATCCATCTGCCGCGCCGACTGCATAATATTCAGCGCGTGATCGGACATACGCTCGAAATCGCCGATCGTATGAATCAGCAGTGAAAACATATGCGTATCGCTGTCCGAAAGATTCATACTGCTGAGCTTCACAAGATACCCGTTCAGCTCATCTTCATAGTGGTCGATCGTATTCTCGATTTCCTCGACTTTCGCAGCCTTTGCAGCGTCATAGGACAGCACAATCGAAAGCGCGGTTTCCATCGACTCCCGCACATAGTCGCCCATGCGGTCAGCCGCCTTCTTGCACTGCTGGATACCAAACGCCGGCGATGTAATGAATCTCGCGTCGAGCATCTGCAGCTCTTTTTTGGTCTGCCTTGAAGCGTTCTCTTCCGGCGTCACCGGCACGGCCTTTTCGACGAGCCGGACAAGGATATCGGAAACCGGCAGCATCAGAAGAACCGCCGCAATATTGAAAATCGAATGGAAAACAGCGATGACGACAGGAGACGCCGTCCGCTCCATAATCGGGAAATGGATGAACATATTCAGCGCGTAGAAGCCGATCATGAAGACGGTGGTTTTGATGATGCAGTAAAACAGCTGAATGAACGAAGCGCGCCGCGCGTTTCTGGACGCGCCGATCGCTCCCATGACGCCGGTGATCGCGGAGCCGATGTTTTCGCCCATGATAACGGGAATCGCGCTGCTCATCTTCAAAACACCGGTCAGTGACAAAGACTGCAGAATACCGATCGAAGCGGAGGAGCTCTGCAGAATGACCGTAATGAGAAGACCAGCCAGCAGCCCCAGTACAGGATTGGAGAATGCGGTCAGAATGCCGGTGAATTTCGGGTCATCTGCAAGAGGCGCCGCGCCGCTCGACATAATGTCCATGCCGATCAGAAGCACCGCAAAGCTCGTCATGATGCTTCCGATGTCACGGTGCTTCTGCTTCTTGCACATCATCAGCATAAAAACACCGATGATACCAACAACCGGCGAAAAGTTCGCGGGCTTAAGCATTGACAGAACGATATTGTCGCCCTGAATGCCTGTCAGAGACAGGAGCCAGGCCGTGATCGTTGTTCCGATGTTCGCGCCGAGGATGACGCCGACGGACTGCTGCAGCGACATGATTTCCGAGTTGACGAAGCCGACAACCATAACGATCGTCGCTCCGGAGGACTGAATCACTGCTGTTACCAGCATGCCGAGCAGTGCGCCCTTCCATTTGTTCGATGTCAGGGTCTGCAGAATCTGCTCCATCTTGCCGCCGGAGACTTTTTTCAGTCCGTCACCGAGGGTCTGAATACCGTACAGAAAGAGGACCAGGCCTCCCACAATTCCTAAAAAGTCAAAAAAGCTCATGCTTCCTCCTGAGCGAATACGCATTCCACCTTAGCCTCACGGCCGGCCTGTTCACGGATACTGTTCTTCTCAAAACCATTTTACACGGATTTTACAATAAGCATACCGTATAACAGCATGGAAATAGCAGATAATTCCCCGGAAAACGGTACATTAATTTGTACCGTTTTCCGGGACCTTTCCCGGGCATACGTTATTCTGTACCGTTTTAAAAGCACCCTCCCGGTGCTACCGGAGCAGCTCCGAAAACTGCGTAATGAATTTTTCCACGATTGAAAGAAGCATTTCGCCGTCCGCGTCCCGGATCGGATCCTTCGGATACTCCAGCTCGAAATACGGCTCGCCTGCAAGCTCTCCTTTTCCCTCTCCTTTCGCAATGAACCGCAGCCCGCCCTTGTAGCGTTTGATCAGCGCCGGAATATTCTCCGCGCGGAAGCTGCCGCTGTGGTCCAGTGTAAAGCGGACTTTGCCGGCTTCGCCGGTGATGTCGATGATGCCTGTTTTCTCCGCGGTCGCCCGGATTAATGCAATCCGGAGAAGGTTACGCGCAGGGAGCGGTATCTTATCCCCGAAGCGGTCGCGCAGCTCATCCCGAACGTCGCTGCAGTCGTCTACACCGCCGATCTGCGAGATTTTCTTGTAAATCTCGAGCTTCTGCGCTTCGTTCACGATATATTCGTCCGGAATATACGCGTCCGCAAGCAGACGGATCGAAGTGTGCCGCTGCTCCACTACCGGTTCACCTTTTGCTTTCTTAACGGCTTCTTCGAGCATCTTGCAATAAAGGTCATAGCCGACCGCGGCCATATGGCCGTGCTGGGATTTCCCGAGGATACTGCCGGCGCCGCGGATCTCAAGGTCGCGCATGGCAATACGGAAGCCGCTGCCAAGGTCCGTGAATTCGCGGATCGCGGAAAGTCTCTTTTCCGCGACCTCCGGGAGCAGTCTTCCGGGCTTGTACAGTAGAAATGCGTATGCACCGCGGTTTGATCTGCCGACTCTGCCGCGCAGCTGATAGAGCTGGGACAGCCCCATTTTATCCGCGTCGTGAATGATAATCGTATTGACATTGCTGATGTCCAGCCCGGTCTCGATGATGGTCGTCGAAACGAGAACGTCAATGTCGCCGCTGATGAAGTCATACATAATCTTCTCGAGCTCGCTCTCGCTCATCTGTCCATGCGCAAAACCGATCCTTGCTTCCGGTACAAGCTCGCGGAGCCTGCCCGTCACAAGCGCGATATCATTCACCTTGTTATAAACATAGTAGACCTGCCCCTTGCGCGAAAGCTCGCGCAGAATCGCTTCCCGCACCATCTCCTCGTTGTATTCCATAACATAGGTCTGGATCGGCACGCGGTCCTGCGGCGCTTCTTCGAGGACACTCATGTCCCGGATGCCGGTCAGGCTCATGTGCAGCGTTCTTGGAATCGGTGTCGCGGACAGTGTCAAAACATCGACACTCGCACGGAGCTTCTTGATTTTCTCCTTGGCAGCCACGCCGAAGCGCTGCTCTTCATCAATGACAAGAAGTCCCAGGTCCTTAAACGCAACGTCTTTCGAAAGAATTCTGTGCGTGCCGATCACGATATCCACCCGGCCGCTTTTTAAGCCTGCGATCGCGTTTTTCTGTTCGGCCGGCGTCCGGAACCTCGACATCAGTTCGATGTTGACCGGGAAATCTCTCATTCTTTCGATAAATGTATTGTAGTGCTGCTGGGCAAGGATTGTCGTCGGAACGAGGACCGCGACCTGTTTTTCATCCTGTACTGCCTTGAAAGCGGCGCGGACCGCGATTTCTGTTTTGCCGAAACCGACGTCTCCGCAGATCAGGCGGTCCATGATCTTGCCGCTCTCCATGTCCTTCTTCGTATCTTCAATCGCGGCAAGCTGATCCTGTGTCTCCTGATACGGGAACATCTCCTCGAATTCCTTCTGCCAGACAGTATCTTTCGAAAATGTAAAGCCTTTCTGCGACTGCCTTTTGGCATACAGCTCAACCAGATCCTGCGCAACTTCCTCTACAGCGCCTTTGACTTTACTCTTGGTCTTCTTCCAGTCGCTACCGCCGAATGTGCTGAGTTTGGGCTTTGCCGCGGACGCAGAAGCGTATTTCTGCAGCGAATGCAGATCGGTCGGAAGTACGTACAGTGTCTGACTGCCGGCATAGCGGAGCTTGATATAATCCTGTGACGAATTGTCTACCGTGATCTTCTCGACGCCTTCGTACATGCCGATGCCGTAATCTTCGTGAACGACATAATCTCCGACATGCAGGTCCTCGAAGCTGCGGATGCGGTTCTTTGCCGGGCCGCTTCCGGAAGATTTCTTTTTCTTTTTCTGTACGCCGAAGATATCCGATTCCGCGATGACCATAAATTTAAGGTCGGTGTACTCAAAGCCGGAAGAGAGATGCCCGTAATAGGTCATCACTTCTCTTGGCTGCAGTACGCGGTCCGGATTTTCACTGTAAAACGTCGTGATGGAGCGCTCTGTTAAATCCTGCGCGAGCCGCTTGGCCCTTGTTCTTGACGCGGAGATGATGATCACGCGGTACTGCTGCGCGCGCAGTTTCTTCAGGTTTTCAACAAGCGATTCAAAACTGCTGTTATAGGGAGGCACGTTCCTCGCGTGCAGGGAAACGCACTCCGCATGTTCGAAAAAGGTATTACCCTGTAAAAGCGCAGCAAGTCCCAGCCGCCGGTACAGGCTGATCTTGTACTCCAGTGTGCCCACCGGCGTGAGAAGTTGCATCTGGCCGGGTATCACAAGGCCGCGTTCCGCCCGTCCGGTCATGCTCTCCTTGAATTCCAGCTCGACTGCCTGTCCTTCCTGCAGAAGGCGCTCCGGCTCATCGAGGAAAAGCAGTGTATCCATTGTTTTGAACAGATCAAGAAAACTGTCTGTTTCCGGATAGAAGTAATGAATAAAGCCTTCCAGCTTTGTATAATCGTGCCATTCGGTTACTTCTTCTTCCAGATCTCTGATCTGCTGCTGCAGCGCCCCGGCTTCCTGTGTTTTTCCGGATGCACGAAGTTTTTTCGCTGTCGCTGCGGTCTCCTCCCGTATCTTCGAAAGGCCTCTCGAAAGCCGCTTCTCATCCAGGATCAGCTCTGTCGCCGGGTAAATCCGGATCATGCTCAGCTGCTCAATAGATCTTTGGCTTTCCGCGTCAAAGCTTCGGATCGTCTCGACTTCATTGTCAAAGAATTCGATCCGGTACGGATTCTCCTCTGTCAGATCGAAGACATCCAGCAGATCGCCGCGGACCGCGAACTGGCCCGGCCCGTCGACCTGCGCGTTCTTTTCATAGCCCAGAAGGACGAGCTGTCTGACAAGCGCCTGCTGATCGAAGGTATCTCCCTTTTCAATCCGGATAATGTTCTTTCTTAAAATGCCGATCGGCACCTGCGGTGTCATAAGAGCCGCAAACGTCGTTACGACCGTAAGCGGCCTGCCTTCCACAATTCTTCGAAGACAGCGGATTCTCTGCATCTGTATTTCGCGGCTTCTAAGATCGGCCTGGTAGAAAATCAGGTCTTTTCCCGGAAAAACATAGGTCTGCCGGTCATAAAAAACATAATCCCGCGCGATTTCCTGCGCTTTTTTATCACTGCTGGTCACGATCAGACGGAATCTGCCGTGATCCGCAAGGCGTTCATCCTTCGATACGGCATGGATCAGATGAAGCTTCTGCGGGTCAACGCAGCCTTCCGCCAGGACATTGCCCTTTTCGCCCGTGAGCGCGACTGTTATGCGGTTGTATTCGGCCGATGCAAGCATCGGTTCTGTCAGACTTTTCATAGTTTGTTGTCTCTTGTCTTTTCCTTCCGCTGTAAAACAGGCGGAAGGAAGAAGACATTAGTTATACTGATTCATTGCCTTCTGAATGCCTTCTTCCATGATACAGCGCACCGCCTGCGCCGCCCGATCCTGCGCCTCTTCCAGTATCTTCCTGTCATCCTTCCCCGGATGTCCCAGTACATAATCCGCGAGATCGGCATTCTTGTCCGGTTTTGCGCCGACGCCGACCCGGATTCTGTAAAATTCATCATCCCCAAGATGGAGGATAATGTTTTTAAGTCCGTTGTGTCCGCCCGCGCTGCCTTTCATCCGAAGCCGCAGCTTTCCCTCCGGCAGGTCAATATCGTCGGATACGACGATCAGCTGTTTCTTATGATCGATTTTATAAAAATCGACAGCTTCCCGGACAGCCTCGCCCGAAAGATTCATGTACGTCTGCGGCTTCAGCAGAATGACTTTGCGGTCTCCGATCATCCCTTTTCCTGCCAATGACTTGCCAAATTTCGAAAAGCTGCCTGTATTGTACTCATCAGCCAGATGATCAATGACATCAAAGCCCATGTTGTGTCTGGTTCCGGCATATTCCTTTCCGGGATTGCCAAGGCCAACGACCAGGTATAACGAATCCATGAATTCCCGCTCCTTTATCCATATAATACTCTGTCCGGCAATCTGATATTGTACCATAAAAAAACCGGCCCACCACACCCGTGATGAACCGGTATCATGATATTCTTCTGTTGGAAAGGCTAAGCTCTGCTTCCGTCCGCTACAGAGCTTCCTCACACGGAGCATCTTCCGGGCTTTCGTCTGCCGCCGCAAGGTTCTCCTGATAAACCTTCAGGATTGTCTCTTCGAGCTCTCCCCGCGTCTTAGAATTGATCGGATGCGCTATGTCGCGGTATTCCCCCTCCGCAGTCTTGCGGCTCGGCATAGCGATGAACAGTCCCTTTTCGCCCTCAATTACCTTAATGTCATGCACCACAAATTCGTTGTCGAGTGTAATTGAAACGACCGCTTTCATCTTTCCGGCTTTAGTGATTTTCCTAACCCGTACATCTGTGATTTTCATAAACGGCCTTCTTTCTTTGATCTGCTACATCCGGCTGTAGCGTTCGCCCTTCTCTTCGGCGATGATCCGGATGCCGTTTTCCCCTTTATAATACGAATTTGACGGAATCGTACTGTCCGACTCCACAATACAGTTCTCAATGTACGTGTTGTCTCCGATATAGACATCGTTCAGAATCAGCGAATTCCGGATGACACAGTTGCTGCCGACATAAACTTTCTGGAACAGGACGCAGTCTTCAACCGTACCGTTAATAATACAGCCGCTCGAAAGCAGACTGTTGCGCACGCTGACATGCACATTGAATTTCGCCGGCGGCAGATCCGCTACCTTGGAATGAATTTCCGGATACTGCCGGAAGAAGTAATCCCGGACTTCCGGCTTCAGAAAATCCATGTTGGTACGGAAGTAATCATCGACCGAAGCGATGTTGCTCCAGTAGCTGTCCATCCGGTACGCGCAGATCCGCTTCACATCCTTGTAACGGATCAGAATATCCTGTACAAAATCGAACCGGCCCTCTTCCTCGCAGCGTTCCAGAAGCTCAATGAGCTGGCGCCTTCTGATGACATAGATGCCGCAGGAAATCGTATTGGAATGCGCGATGATCGGCTTTTCTTCAAAACCGGTAATTCTCCCGTCCGCGTCGGTGACAACCGTGCCGTAACGTTCCACATTGGCGTCCGCCGGCATATCCTTGCATACAACCGTGATATCCGCCCGCTTGGCCACGTGATATTCGAGGACCTGATTATAATCCATTTTATACACACAGTCGCCGGATGCAATAACTACATACGGTTCATGTGAGTTCTTCAGGAAGCTGATGTTTTGCGCGATTGCGTCCGCGGTCCCCCTGTACCAGCTGCTGTTCTCGTTGGTAAAGGACGGCGTGAACAGGAACATGCCGCCCTGCTTGCGTCCGAAATCCCACCACTTGGATGAGCTTAAATGCTCGTTGAGGCTTCTGGAATTGAACTGCGTCAAAACAGCGACTTTCTGAATCCTCGAATACTCCATACTGCTGAGCGCGAAGTCAATGCTCTGGTAGCTGCCTGCCACAGGCATCGCGCATACGGCTCTCTTGCGGGAGAGCTCTCTCATCCGGTTGCTTCTGCCGCCGGCAAGAATAATTCCAATCGCTCTCATGACGCTCCCCCTTCCCTGTTCAGCGACCTGCCGCTTGCAAGGACGCCGCCTTCATAGTCTTCAGGAACCGTCTTTCCGGCTATCATGACATTCTTTCCGATCGTGACATGCTCCGGAATAAATGCGCTGTCCGCAATAACGACAAGATCGTCCCTGTAAATGGAGGGATCTGTTTCGTTCGGCGCAGAATCAAAGGCGCCGGTCGTCACATGCGCGCCGACATGGGCATTCTCTGCGATAATCGTCTTGCTGATCGAGGAGCCCCTGTCAATCACGGCGCCGTTCATGACAATCGAATCACGCACTACGGTATCTTCACCGATTACCACATTGCATCCGATCACGGAATTGTATACCTTACCGAAAATCTCGGAACCTTCTCCGACGATCGAGCGTTCGACCGCACTGTTTTTACCATAATACTGTGGCGGCAGCGACTCCACGTTCGTGTAGATCTTCCAGTATTCCTCGTACAGATTGAACTCCGGGACGATATCGATCAGCTGCATATTGGCTTCCCAGTAGGAAGTCAGCGTGCCTACATCCTTCCAGTATCCGTTGAATTCATAGGCGAACAGACGCTCGCCCTGATCCCGGCAGTATGGAATGATATGCTTGCCGAAGTCAAGACCGGGGGTCGATTTATTGGTCTCGAGCGCTTCCTTGAAAGCCTTCCACGAGAAAATATAAATTCCCATCGAGGCCAGGTTGCTGCGCGGATGCTCCGGCTTCTCTTCAAAATCGGTAATCCGTTTGTCAGCATCCGTAATCATGATGCCGAAGCGCTTCGCTTCCTCCATCGGAACCGGCATGACGGCAATTGTGACATCCGCGTGATTTTCCTTATGAAAATCCAGCATGGACTCATAATCCATCTTGTAGATATGATCACCGGACAGGATCAGAACATAATCCGGGTTATAACTCTCCATATAACTCATGTTCTGATAGATCGCATTGGCCGTGCCGGTATACCACTCCGTGCCTTCGATCTTCTCATAAGGCGGAAGGACCGAAACACCGCCGACCAGCTTGTCCAGATCCCACGGAATACCGATGCCGATATGCGTATTCAGCCGCAGCGGCATATACTGTGTCAGGACGCCGACCGTATCCACACCGGAGTTGATGCAGTTGCTCAGCGGGAAATCGATGATCCGGTATTTCCCGCCGAAAGGGACTGCCGGTTTGGCCATTCTGGAAGTCAGGATTCCCAGACGGCTGCCCCGTCCGCCGGCCAGAAGCATAGCAATCATTTCCTTTTTGACCATAGCTTCCTTCACCTCAAAATCATAATTTATCAGGATTTACTCCAAAATCGTACCAGACATGCATCAGATATGATTTTTTTATATAAAAATTATATCACACGCATGGATTAAAAGGAACATTCAGGGGTATATTGGTTTTTGCGCAAAACAAGGTATAATCTACTAGGGAAATATGCATATTTAAGGAAGGAACATCGCATGTATCAGATCGATTTCAATAAACCAGTGAAGGTATTTTTCTGCGGCATCGGCGGCATTTCCATGAGCGGCCTGGCAGAGATTTTAAAGAGCCGGGGCTTTGAAGTTTCGGGTTCGGACAGAGCGCCCTCCGCTGTAACAAGGAGACTCGAGGCAAAAGGAATTCCGGTCGCGTACGGTCAGAAGGAAGAGAACATTACAGAGGATCTGGATCTCGTTGTTTTCACGGCGGCAATTCATCCGGACAATCCCGAATACGTAAAGACCATGGAGCTTGGTCTGAACCATCTGACGAGGGCACAGCTTCTCGGCGAAATCATGCGCAACTATCCGGTGCCTGTCGCCATCGCCGGCACCCACGGCAAAACAACGACCACCTCCATGATCTCCGAAATCCTGCTGCATTCCGATGACGATCCGACGATTTCGGTCGGCGGCATGTTGAAGAGCATCGGCGGGCAGGTCCGTGTCGGGCATTCCCCGTACTTTGTCGCCGAAGCCTGCGAATATACCAACAGCTTTCTGTCCCTGTATCCGAAGATCGGCATCATCCTCGATGTGGACGCGGACCATCTGGATTTCTTCAAGGATCTTTCCGACATCCGTCGTTCTTTCCGCCGCTTCGCGCAGCTGATTCCCGAAGACGGGACGCTCATCATCAATTCGGATATTCCGGATGTGCAGGAAATCACGGCCGGCCTTGCCTGCCGCGTCGTCTATTACGGCAGCGATCCGGAAAAGAGCGATTACTACCCTCTCGATATCCGCTATGATGAATACGCACACCCGTCGTACACCGCCTGCAGCAAAGAGGACGGCGCTGTCAGAACGCAGGAGATCTCGCTCCGCGTTCCCGGTGAACACAACGTATACAACTCGCTTGCCGCGCTTGCCGCGTCCGATGTTCTTCACGCAGACAGAACTGTCGCGGGAGCGGCGCTTTTCGGTTTTGAAGGCACGGACAGACGCTTCGAGTATAAAGGCGACTGGAACGGCGTCACGATCATTGACGATTACGCGCATCACCCGACAGAAATTGAAGCAACGCTTACCGCGGCGTCCCATATGCCGCACCGGAAAATCTACTGCATTTTCCAGCCGCATACCTATACGCGTACAAAAGCGCTTATGGATGATTTTGCAAAGGCGCTCTGCCTTGCAGACGTTGTCATTCTCGCGGATATTTATGCCGCCAGAGAGACGGACACGCTGGGCATCAGCTCCGGAACGCTCGCGGAAAAGATCCGGGCACTCGGACATCAGGAGACGTATTATCTTCCCTCTTTTACCGAGATCGAAAATTTTGTCCGTAAAAATTGCCAAAAGGGTGACGTGTTGATAACCATGGGCGCCGGAAATGTCAATGAGATCGCGGCAGATCTGCTTTCCTGACGTTTTGCTCCGGAGCTTATCCACACTATTCACAAACTGCAGTGTTTCCACCTGTGTGGATAACCGCTCCCGACTTTGACAGCTGAGCGAGGGTTATCCACATATTAGACATTTTCCACATTTTTTCCCGCGGGACGGCGGCTGCGGGAGCGGCGTTTTTTTCTGTTGAGTTTTACCATTTCCGCAAAAAACAGCGCATGCTATACTTCGGTTTGTTCCACAAAAACGGCCGGTAAGGCCCTTTGCAACAGAACAAATACGTAAGGAAAGCGGAAGTTGCTGTCATGGGAGTATTTACGATTTTGAGCGACCTTGATTCGGATTCCACGGTTATTTCGAATCTTTTTATCGATGAATATATGCTGGACGCAAGCGACTGCCAGATCAAGGTATATCTGTACCTTGTCCGCATGATGAGCGCCGGACGCGCAGCCAGTATCAGCGATATGGCGGAACAGTTCGGCCACCCGCAGAAGGAGATTCTGCGCGCGCTCAAATTCTGGGAAAAGAGCGGCCTTCTCTCACTCCAGTGCGACCGTGCGGGCCGTCTTATCAGCATTCATCTGTGCGAAGTCAGGCCCAGAGTCATTGTACGGGATCCTGAAACCGATGATGCAGGCCGCGTTGTTTCGATTGAGCCGCTGCTTTCCGATCCGCAGGAGAAAAAGCCCGCGGAAAGAGCGCGCCTTTCCAAGGAGGCGATCGAGGCATTCGGTAAAGAGGAGGATAATCAGGCCCTCGTGTACCTCGCGGAAAAGTATATCGGCAAAACACTTTCCGTCCGGGAACTTGAGTCTCTCTGCTATATTTCCGACAACCTGCACTTCTCGTTTGATCTGATTGATTATCTGATCCAGTACTGTGTCGGCCGCGGCAAGCGCGACTTCCGCTATATCGAAAAGGTAGCCGTTAGCTGGGCGGAAAAGGGCATTACAACGGTCAAGGACGCGCAGCAGGAAGAGGCGGCTGCAAGCCGCAAAAAGCGTGAGCGCGGCATAACGCGGCCGCTCGGTTCCAAGAGTGATTTCAACCGTTTCGCACGCCGCGACGATTATGATTTTGACGAGTCTTCAATTCTCGATAACTGATCTTTGATATTCCTTCCGAGGTAGATGTTTTGCCGCTGAGCAGTGAACAGTATAAAAAAATAATGGCAGAGTACGGGCAGCGCCGCACCGTTCATTATAATGAACGGGAGCAGCGCCGCGCTCTTGTGTACCGGAAAATTCCCGCGTACAAGGCGCTTGATGAACAGGTGCCTGTCCTTTCGATGCGGGAGCTGGACGAACGGCTCTCGGGCAGAAAGAAGAAGCCGGGAGAACCCTCCCTGCAGGACAGACTTCTCGAAGTTACAGAGAAAAAGCGCCGTCTCCTTATGGAAAACGGCTTTCCTGCCGATTATCTGGAAATGCAGTATGACTGCAGCGACTGCAAGGATACCGGTTATATTGACGGTATAAAATGCCATTGCCTGCGGGAGCGCGAAATCGCTGTTTTATATGACCAGTCTCATCTGCGTGAACTTTTCCGGGAAAATAACTTCGGTCTTCTGTCTTTCGACTACTATGAGGGCGAGGCGCTGGAACGTTTCCGCGGCGCGGTGGGGATCTGCCGCCATTTCATTGATACTTTTGATAAAGACTATGAAAATCTGTATTTCTATGGTACAGTCGGAACGGGAAAATCGTTCCTTTCCATCTGCACGGCAAAGGAACTGATTGAAAGGGGACATTTTATTCTGTATTTCAGCGCCACAAATCTTTTTGAGACGCTGTCGGGTTACATCTTTGGCAACCGGGACAGGGAAGGCTATGAAGAACTCCGCAGGGATCTTACAGACTGTGATCTTCTGATCATCGACGATCTGGGCACGGAGCTGACGAACGCGTTTACGCAGTCCCGCTTCTTCGAGCTTTTGAATCTCCGGCACCTGGCAAGGAAATCCACGATCATTTCGACAAATCTCGACCTTCGGGATCTGCGCGATCGTTATTCGGACCGTATTTATTCCAGAATTATCAGCGATTATATTATCTGCAAGCTGGAAGGGCCTGACATCAGGATGAAAAAGAAAGCGAGGAAGAAATGGAACCAATAAGAAGGCATGACAAAAGGAATCTGGAATCTATACCGGTAGGTTCATTGGGACTCATCCCTCTGAAAGGCTGCGAAAATATCGGGAAGGAAATTGACTATTATCTGACCCAGTGGCGCGCCGAGAGGGAAAGCGAGCACAAGAACAGCCTCGCGTTTGCCGGATATCAGAGACCGACGTATGTCGTGGACTGCGACCTGCCGCGTTTCGGAACCGGTGAAGCGAAGGGCGTTATGAAGAGTTCCGTGCGCGGCATGGACCTCTATCTTCTCGTTGATGTCGTCAATTACAGTGAAACCTATAAGATGTTCGGCCGGATGAACCACATGTCTCCGGACGATCATTATCAGAACCTCAAGCGTGTCATCGCCGCAATCGGCGGCAAGGCAAGGCGCATCACCGTCATCATGCCGTACCTATATGAAGGAAGACAGCACAAGCGTTCCATGCGGGAGTCTCTGGACTGTGCGATCGCTCTGCAGGAACTTGTGAAAATGGGTGTCGACAACATCATTACCTTCGACGCGCATGATCCCCGCGTGATGAATGCGATTCCGCTTTCCGGCTTCGACACAATCCAGCCCGCTTATCAGTTCGTTAAGGGACTGCTCCGCCATGTCGACGGTCTGAATCTCGACGCGAAGCATATGATGGTCATCAGCCCCGACGAGGGCGGCATGAAGCGTGCCGTCTACATTGCCAATGTCCTCGGCCTGGATATGGGTATGTTTTACAAGAGAAGAGATTATACGACCGTTGTAGACGGTCATAATCCGATCATCGCGCATGAGTTCCTCGGCTCTTCGGTCGAAGGTAAAGATATGATCATCGTGGATGATATGATCTCTTCCGGCGAATCCATGCTCGAAGTTGCGGACGGACTTAAAAAGCGCGGCGCAAACCGTGTCTTCTGCTTCAGTACCTTCGGACTTTTCACAAACGGTCTCTCCGCTTTCGACGAGGCTTACAAGAAGGGTCTGATTGACCGCGTTCTGACAACCAATTTGATTTATCAGACGCCGGAGCTGCTCGAACGCCCCTGGTATATCAGCTGCAGCATGAGCAAATATATTGCCTATATTATTGATACGCTCAATCACGACAGCTCGATCAGCGATCTGCTCGATCCTTCCGCCAGAATCCAGAGCATCGTCAGCCGCTATCAGGCCAACGGCCTGCATATTCCTGCAGAGCAGTAATATCTGGCTTTGGATGAAATCCAATCTGAAGAAAAAGACTTCCGGCTCTCCGGGTTTCCCCGGGAGCCGGAAGTCTTTTTTTCATCTTACCTTATATATGCGAGATAACTTGTCCCGCTGCCAAATTTTTTCGCTGCCTGCGCTCTGGTAAGCAGTTCCCGTTTGCCGGAGCCCGAGGGATCCAGTACAGCAATGTTGGATGGTCCGTATCCTGTGATCAGCATGGCTCCGTCCGATCGAAGCGCCAGCACCGGCGTATCCTTCGCGGTAAAGTACAGGACATCTTCCAGACTGCACCCGGTCAGATCAAGCACATCCGCGCCGTTTATCTGTTCCAGCGTGGCGATGGCGTCCGCGGCGCCGTCTGTTTTGACGATGGAAGCGCCGGACTTTTCATAAGAAAGAATGGACAGAAGACAGCTTTCCAGCGGATTGTCTCCCTGCTGCAGGGTGACCGTGCCGATTTCCGCCCGGTCCGGTATCTTCTCTTTCCAGATATCGCGTCCCTTACTGTCTACCACAACACCCTTGGCTTCCTTTGCGGCATCGATCGCGTCCGAAACATTCGCGTAATCCTTGACAAGTCCGTAAAGATTATAGACGTAGCAGCGGCTGTCCTGTACTTCTTTTCCGTTTTTTCCGTCCGCTACCGTTATCTCTCTGGAATCCTGATATGTGGTTTCCTTTGGCTGCACATAGCGCAGTTTCTCCGGGTCAAATCCGGATACCGTCAGATAATGCCAGATTCCGTAAACGGAAGAGTTCTCGCTGGCAAGAATTGTCAGGCTCTCGTCCTTTTTAGCGGTATCGACAATCTGATCATCTTCCGCAGTCTCGTACAGAGCATCTGCGCCGCTCGTTTTCCGGGCTCTGTGAATCGTAAGGAGAGAACCTGACAGCTGATATCCGGTAATGTAGATCCCGTCCTGCTGATAGGATTCCAGCTCGTTCATCTGTGGATCCACAATTTTCACGCAGTACATCGGGGCGTACGTAATGCCGGTCACATCCTTTGCCGCATCCGAATCTCTCGAAATGCCATAAATCAGATCATTTCCAAAAAAGCCGATCAGGGAAAGAGAGGATCCGGAAGGCGTCTTTATTGTCCTGCGTTCCAGATCCGAAAGGTCCATCAAAACAATGTCACCGTCTGTTTTCTGATACGCAATCATCTGTCCGCCGTCAGACGTAACGCTCCTGCCGCCCTGCATGCCGTCTTCGACAACCGAAGTCGAATGCCCCGCGATGTTGATCTCATAAAGCGTTCCGGAAAGCATAATATACAGCCGGTTGTTCTTGCTGAGGTACGCGGAGCTTCCAACTTCGGCTTTCAGCCGTTCATACGATCCATAGTAAGGAATAAATGCCTGTTCCTCGATCGTGTGATAGCGGTTGCTGTAATACATATCCGATACGCCGACACGGCCTTCATGCGTGCCGCGGTTCATGTATCCGTAGACCAGAAACTCCACATCGCCGTTATCTTCAACCTTCAGAATACGGATATCATGCTCGTCAAAGACACTGCGCAGATCCGGATTGTCTGTATCCATGAAGCCGTAAATATAGGAGATCGTGTTCTCGCTGTCATTTCCGTACAGCCGGCCGTCCATCACATAGGCGAGCGCTTTCTTTTCCGCGCTTTGGGCAACCTGGGAAGGCACCCCGATACCCAATTCAATCCGGCCCTTCTGCAGATCCATGTTCTGCGGGTCAGGCACCTGCACGGCAGTACGTCGAAACTCCAGAAGATGATAGCGGTCTGTGCCTTCATTGATTCTGTAATACTCATGGCAGTGCAGAAGAAACGGTTTCTGATCCGCGTCCTCCGGTGTAACACGAAGCAGAATGCTTCCTCGGATGGAATACGTTCCATCCGAGGTTTCCGCAATCTCGAAAACCGGCGGGATCGCATCGCTGACAGCCATGCTGCCCCACATATCAAGAGACAGACTGCTGTTGATATCAACGTCCGCGTAATCCTGCGATGCCGTGCCATCCTCCGGCTCCATATAGGTTCGCAGAAACTGTTCGTCCTTGGAAACCGCCCGCTCATGCAGCCGGCCCACAAAAGCGACCGCCTCCGCGTATGTATCATCGCCTTCGTCACCGTACCAGTAGCGGGTATAATACCGGATGTCCTCCTGCTCTCTCGTTGAAAGCATGATGACAAGCATATACTCGGTATTTTCCTGTGCAAGATCTTTAGGAACAAATTCGGCAGAAATCTTTCCGTTTTTATCCGTCTTGTAGCTGCGGATTTCCGTATCCTCGATCAGACGGCTCCCTGTCGTGCTGCGTACCTGCACATGCAGCACAGTGACATGCTGTCCGTAGGGATCTACCTGAAAGCGGATTTTCCGGTCCTCTCCCGCGATCGAAAGCGGCGGATGCATGGCTCCCGCATTCTGAAGCTGCGTATAACCATGCAGCTCATTGTAAAGATCTCCGGAAGATGTCCGCATTGTGACAACGGGCAGCTTCGGTTCCGCCATTACTGCCGTCACCTGTGAGCCGCCCTTGTCCTGAAAGATTTCCAGTAATAGAATTGTCAGAATGAAAAGTCCGACTGCGTACGCAATCCGGATAAGTGTTCTTCGCATGTATTCCTGAACTTATTTTTTGCCGTCCGCTGTCCCGATCCGGACAAGTGCGCGGTAAAGCTTTGCCTCCGCACGGACTCTGGCCTCCTTGGTGAGCTGCGCGTCTTTGAGTCTCTCTTCGGCGCGGGCTTTTGCGGCCTGCGCACGATCAAGGTCAATTTCATCGCTCCACTCCCAGGTGGTCGGGATCACATGGCACTCTCCATCCATGACAGAGAGCATGCCGCCGATACAGGCGGCCTTCTTCGTCTCCCCGCCGGGAAGAACGATACTCGCGGTTCCCATGCCAACCGCGGTGCAGTAATTGGTATGTCTCGCAAGAATCGCGACATCGCCGTTCACCGTGCGAAGCGTAATTCTTTCCACATCCCCGTCATATTCAAGGCCATCCATGGACACGACCTGCAGATGGAAGGTTGCCATAACCGCTCTCCCTTCCCGTCAAGCCTGATGTCCGGCCTTCTCGAAGGCCTCATCAATCGTGCCGACCATCAGAAAGGCACTCTCGGGCAGATCGTCGCACTCGCCGTCCAGAATCATCTTGAAACCGCGCAATGTCTCTTTCAAAGGAACATACTTGCCCTTCAGGCCGGTAAACTGCTCCGCCACGTGGAAACTCTGGGACATGAAATTCTGAATCTTTCTGGCTCTGTAAACCGTCTGCTTGTCATCGTCGCTGAGTTCGTCCATACCCATGATCGCGATGATATCCTGCAGCTCTCTGTATCTTTGCAAAACCTGCTGCACGCCTTTGGCGATATCGTAGTGCTCCTGGCCAACGACTGAAGGAGACAGAATACGGCTTGTCGAATCGAGAGGATCTACTGCCGGATAAATACCCTTGGAAGCGATATCGCGGGACAGAACCGTAGTCGCGTCCAGATGCGTAAAAGTCGTCGCAGGCGCAGGATCTGTAAGGTCATCGGCAGGAACATAAACTGCCTGTACCGAAGTGATGGATCCCTTCTTGGTCGATGTGATCCGTTCCTGCAGCGCGCCCATTTCTGTCGCGAGTGTCGGCTGATAGCCGACGGCGGAAGGCATACGTCCAAGCAGTGCCGAAACTTCCGAACCTGCCTGTGTAAAGCGGAAAATATTATCAATGAACAGAAGCACGTCCTGATTCTTGACATCGCGGAAATACTCTGCCATTGTCAGTCCGGAAAGACCGACTCTCATTCTGGCTCCCGGCGGCTCATTCATCTGACCATAGACCAGAACGGTTTTGTCGAGAACCCCGGATTCCTTCATTTCGCCGTACAGATCATTACCCTCACGGGTACGTTCTCCGACGCCCGTAAAAACAGAAATACCGTTATGATTATTCGCGACGTTATTGATCAGCTCTTCGATCAGGACTGTTTTGCCGACGCCGGCGCCACCGAACAGACCGATCTTGCCGCCCTTGGCATAAGGGCAGATCAGGTCAATGACCTTGATGCCGGTTTCAAAAATTTCCGTCGCAGGCACCTGCTCCTCAAAGGACGGCGCGGGGCGGTGGATGCTCCAGTGCTCCGCGGCATCGGGTGCGGGCTGATTGTCAATCGGATCTCCCAGCAGGTTAAACATACGGCCGATGCAGCCTTCGCCGACCGGAACCGTAATCGGGCCTCCGAGATCAACGGCCTCTGTCCCGCGGACAAGGCCGTCCGTTGAACTCATTGCGACGCAGCGTACGACATCATCGCCGATCTGCTGCGCGGTCTCCGCGATCAGACGGCGGCCGTCTACGGAGATCTCGACAGCGTTATTCAGATCCGGCAGCTCGCCCTCCTTGAAACGGATATCCAGAACCGGCCCGGTGATCTGGATTACCTTTCCTATATGTTGTTCGCTCATTTAACTCCTCCCATGCCAAACAGCAGCGTCTCAGGGTTCTTCCGCACCCGCGACGATCTCCGTGATCTCCTGCGTAATGCTTGCCTGCCGCGCTCTGTTGTAGAACAGGCTCAGGTTTTCGATCATTTCCTCTGCATTATCTGTCGCGGCTTCCATTGCTGTCCGCCGCGCGGCGAGTTCACTGGCAACGGATACATTGATACTTGTGTACAGAAGTCCTGCCAGATATTCCGGAACTACTGTGTTGAATACCTCTTCCGAATCCGGCTCATACAGAATCAGATTCTTCGCCTTGCCATCTGATTCTCTCTTTTCCCCGGTTCTGAAATCGGACAGAGGAAGAAGGGACGTCGCTGACGGTGTCTGATTCAGCATGGAAACAAAGTTTGTATAGCACAGAAATACATGGCCATACTCCCCTTTCCGAAACGCATCGCAGATTTCACGCGCGATTTCAAAGCAGTCTGAAACTCCAACCTTCGCAACCTCCGCATATTCCTCGGTGAAAAGCTTTACGTTTTTATGCCGGAAATATTCTACGCTCTTCCTGCCAAGGGGAAAAACATCATAGTCCCGGCCCTTTGTCTCGCTCTCCATGAAACGGAAAAGATTCGAATTATAGCCTCCCGCAAGTCCTCTGTCGCCGGCGATGACTATAAACAGCCACCTGTCGCTGCCGGACGGCTTCGAGTATGGCGACTGGAAGTCGCGGTTCGAGTTCGCTATGTCTTCCAGTGTCTTTCCGAGGATGGAAAGATAGGGCTTGCTCTCATCCGCCCGTTCCTTTGCCTTGCGCAGCTTCGATGCTGCCACCAGCTGCATGGCCTTCGTGATCTGCATCGTATTCTGGACACTGCTGATCCGGAGTTTGACGGCCTTCATATTTGCTCCAGCCATGAAAATTCCTCCTTATCACTTCTGTGTCAGGCTTTTGCAGCTTCTTTTCCCTTCAGAAAGTTCTGCGTATAGGTCTCCAGTGCGGATTTCAGCTTGTCTTCGGTATCCGCTTCGAGCTTTCCGCTTTCGCGGATCTCCTTCATCGCGGCAATGCCGTCCGGATTCTCATCCAGATAATGGTATAAGCCCTGCTCATATTCCGCGATATCTGTAACGGCCACATTTGTAATAATGCCATGGACAACCGCGTACAGAATCGCGACCTGCTTCTCAACCGGCACCGGACTTGCGTTCTTTTGTTTAAGCACCTCCACGATGCGCTCGCCTTGCGCAAGACGAGCCTTTGTATCTTCATCGAGGTCGGAGCCGAATTGCGCGAAGCTCTGCAGCTCCCTGTACTGGGAGTAAACAAGCTTCAGTGTGCCGGCAACCTTTTTCATCGCCTTGATCTGCGCGTTACCGCCGACACGGGATACCGAAATACCGGGGTTGACCGCCGGCATAATGCCGGAGTGGAACAGCTCGGTTTCGAGGAAAATCTGTCCGTCCGTAATCGAAATAACGTTTGTCGGGATATAAGCCGACACATCGCCTGCCTGTGTCTCGATGATCGGGAGCGCGGTCAGCGAACCGCCGCCCTTTTCATCCGAGAGCTTCGCCGCTCTTTCAAGGAGCCTGGAGTGCAGATAGAAGACATCTCCGGGATATGCCTCACGTCCCGGCGGTCTTCTGATCAGCAGGGAAAGTGCACGGTAAGCAACCGCGTGCTTGGACAGATCATCGTAGATGATCAGCACGTGCCGCCCCTTGTGCATGAAGTACTCACCCATCGCACAGCCTGCGTACGGAGCAATGTACTGCAGCGGAGAAGGCTCCGAAGCCGTCGCCGCAACCACGATCGTGTAAGCCATTGCGCCGCCTGCCTGCAGCTGAGATACCAGATTCGACACTGTCGAACGCTTCTGACCGATGGCTACATAAATACAAATGACATTCTTATCTTTCTGGTTCAGGATTGTGTCAATCGCGATTGTCGTCTTACCGGTCTGACGGTCTCCGATAATCAGCTCTCTCTGTCCCCGGCCGATCGGGATCATGGAGTCGATCGCCTTGATGCCTGTCTGCAGCGGTTCCTTAACGGGCTGCCGGTCCAGAATACCGGGCGCCGGCGACTCGACCGGGCGATACTCGGACGCTGCAATCGGTCCTGCGCCGTCAATCGGCTGTCCAATTGCATTTACAACACGGCCGATCATGGCCTCTCCTGCCGGTACAGATACAACTCTGCCGGTCCGCTTCACGGTCTGCCCTTCGGCGATACCGGTGTCTTCGCCGAACAAAACAGCCGAAACGCTGTTCTCTTCGAGGTTCAAAGCCATACCATATGTGCCGTTTTCGAATTCCAGCAGTTCTCCGGACATGCAGTTCAAAAGCCCGCTGACTCTGGAAATACCGTCACCGACCGTAAGAACGGTGCCGGTTTCGTTCTGAATGATGGCATTCTGGTAATGTTTGATCTGGCTTCGGATTACCTCGGATATTTTTTCCGGTTTTAATTCCATTCAAACCACCTTCTTGTCGCGTCCTGCGGCGGGCGCGATTCCAGCCGCTAAAAACGCGGCAGTTCCTGTTACATTACTGTTTCGCTGACTTTCCTTCGAAGATCGTCCAGCCTTCCCTTCACTGTACCGTCCAAGAGTTTGCCTTCAAGTGAAACACGAAGTCCTCCGAGCACCGAAGGGTCAACCTTCGGCTGCAGCTGAATTTTCTTTCCGCTGATCTCTTCCAGCTTTGCGCGCAGGCGTTCAAGCTGCTGCCCGCTTAAAGGCACCGCACTCGTCACCTCTGCCTGTGCGATTCCTCTGTCGGCATTGTAAAGCGCTGTGTATCTTCTGCAACAGCCGCCGAAATCACGAACCATTCCATTCTCGACAAGGATCTTTAAAAAGTTCAGAAGATATGGCTGCATATCGCTTCCGAACGCTTCGTCCAGTAGTGCAAGCCTTTGCTTCTTCGGGATCGAAGGTTCTGTCAGAAGACGCACATAATCCGGATTTTCGGTGAAAAGCTGCCGGACTGTCTGCATCTGACACAGAATATCATCTGCAAGATTCTCCGAAGAAGCCAGATCATACAGACTCTGTCCGTAAAGATCGGAATCCTTCATCATGATGCGTCACCCACGTTCTCAATAAACTCGTCAATGAGCTTTCTGTGGTCTTCCTCGCGGATTTCCTTTTCAACAACCTTGCCCGCAATATCCATGGCAAGGCCGCCGATCTGGTTTTTGGCTTCATTGACGGCTTTCTTCTTCTCCTGCTCAATATCTGCCTGGGCCTGCGCCTTGATGGCTGCCGCATGGTCCTGAGCCTCTTTGACGACTTCTTCGGCGCGGATCTGTGCGGTCTTCTGCGCGTCCTGGACAATCTGCGTAGCCTGTGCCTGTGCCTTGGCGAGGCCTTCCTCATACTGCTGTTTCAAGCCGTCCGCCTCGGACTTCGCAGCCTCCGCGTCCTTGATTTCCTTGTCCGCAAGCTGCGCGCGCTTCGAGAGCAGATTGTTGATCGGCTTAAAAAGAAACTTCTTGATCAGGTACATCTGAATGAACAGGTTCAGGATCTGCGCAATGAAGGTCCACGGTATAATCGTTACCAGCGATTGTGTTTCCTGCATTTGAATTCTCCCTTGCTTCAGATTTCTCCCTTACTTCAGGAAGTTCATGAACATGCCGGGAGCTACAAAGATCAGAAGCAGACCGGTTACAAATCCGTAAATACCTGTTGTCTCGGCGATCGCGCAGCCAAGAAGCATTGTGCTCGTTACATCGCCTTTGCATTCCGGCTGACGTCCGATGGCTTCAAGTGCCTTCGCTACCGCGTTGCCTTCGCCGATGCCGGGTCCGATACCGGCGATCAAAGCGCAGCCGGCGCCGATGCCGCAGCCTGCCAGAGCGATACCTTTTGCAAGTACTGTGAAATCCATGATGTAAATCCTCCTTATTTATTATCCCTCGGATGCATTTGCTATGTACATGATTGTCAGCATCGAGAAAATGAATGCCTGCATGATCCCCGAGAACCAGTCAAAATATACCGACAGGATTGCCGGAAGTCCGACGTCGAGAAACGGAATGTTCGATAGAACTCTTCCGACCGCGCCGGGAATCAGCCCGAACAGACGGTTTGTAGCTACGGATAAAGACCAGTAAATCAGTCCGTTGATAACAACGCCGGAAAGGATATTGCCGAAATGACGGCATGCCATACTGATCGGCGTTGCGATTTCCGACAGAATATTAAACGGCGTCATAATGAAAATCGGCGTTGTGAATCCTTTCAGATAACCGAGGATTCCGCTTGCCTTGATCTTCTCCGCGGTGATCATGATGAAGACTACGACAGCCCAGGCGGCCTCCGTTGAAAGATCTGCCGTAGGGCTGCGAAGCCCGATCAGAGAAATCAGATTCGAAATAACGCTTGTTGTAAACAGCGCCGCCACGAACGGGATCAGTTTATCAAACTTATGTCCGCCGCCGGTATTGTTCCGGACAAAATTATTCGCCGTCTCCACAAGCATTTCCGCAAGAGCCTGCCGCTTTGAAATGTTCGTAACCTTCAGGTTTCTTGTCAGCACGATACACAGAACTGTAATGATAGCCATGACAATCCAGCTGACTACGAGCGTCTCGGAAATCAGAATATCCCCTAGTACCGGAATCCCTGTGTGAATCCTCGCGAATATCTTTGCCCCTTCAATTGAAAAGGTCATACCTGCGCATCCACCTCCTTCGTTTCACCATCTTGCTGCTCTTTATGAATGTCTACGCGCTCTTCTCCCGCGGAAGGCTTCCTTCCTTTTCCTTTCAAAAGAATGCCTCTTGCCTTAATGAGAACACTCGGAATAAACAAAGGAATAATCCCCGCCGCCGCGTTGAAAACAGGAAGCGCGAAAGCAAGCACACACCACAAAAGCTGCATCAGCGTGCGGTACCGGTAGCTCACCGTCATTGCCCGGCGTGCAAAGTCTTCATTCGTACTGCCGGCCACCTTCTGTACAGCTAACCCCATCAGGAAAAAATTCAAAACCGCAACGCAAAAGCCTGCGGCTGCTCCTGCGGCTACCGGCGCATCCATAGGAACAGATGCGGGCATTACCTTGTGCAGCCCCGCGAAAACAGCGATCATCAGAATCGTTCCTGCCCCGGTTCCGGCCGCCACAAATCCCGTTTCCTTCCATACTGCCTTCTGTATCTTCATTTGCTGTCCGTATTCCTTCCGGCTTCTGAAGGCCGTCAAAACTTGTCTTTGTGTTACTCCGCGTATTCAAATATGCCGGTTATAGCCTCTCGAAGGCCGGTTCTTCCGGTTCCTGTCTTCCTTCGCCATGGCTGCCTTGTAAACCTTGTACGCGGTCATGCAGGACGCGCCGATACCAAGAATAAAGCCCGGCACATAGATCCATGCGGAAAGCCCGCCTTTTACGATCAGCAGCCAGCACACTGCAAGGCATAGAAGCAGCGGCATTGCGAGCGAAAGCCCCAGCTGTCCCAGAAGCGTTATATTTCTCAGGATTTCAGACCACTGTTTCAAAAACGTACTGCCTTCCATAACTTCTTCCCCCGCTGCAGAATAAGAAATCCCGCAAACGATTAATACAATATTATACTATTTGTCGCGGGCTCTCAACGGAATTTACGGAGCGGTTTTTATTTTCTGTAGAATAGTCGAAAACCGACAACACTGTTTTATGCAACATTTCTCCCCGTCAATAGAAAATATGTCCGCCGATTGTATACTTCGGAGTCACCTCCGGAATCGGTGTCCGGAAAAACAGACAGTTCCCGACCGGCGTCTGTCCGCTCATCGCGGCATCGGCTGCCTGATAGCAGGCGTCGGTTGCCTCGTCATTCGCAAGCGCGATCGCGAGCCTTCCTGTCGCGGCGGGTTCAAACTGCCAGGACTGGTAAATCACGCCGGAAACCGTACTCGGAAACGCGCCCGACATCACGCGGTTCATGACGACCGCTCCGACCGCAACCTGTCCCTCATAGGGTTGGTTGCCTGCCTCACAATATATCAGATTAGCAAGAAGATACCGGTCTCCATCGGCAAATGTAATCTGGGAGATATCTCTCCAGACACTCGCGTCGGAAAGTGCCTGCAGCCGTTTTTCCTCCGCCAGCTGCTTCTCCAGAGCGGAAATCTGCTGATTCTGCTCATCCAGCTTCTGCTGGAGGGAATCCGCGACCGCGTTCGCGTCCGCCAGCTGCTGCGTTGTCAGTGAAATGCTGCCGTTCGTCCGGTTAATCAGATCCGATACTTTATTCTGCTGGTTCTTCTGCTCGCTGTGCAGACCGACCAGATCCGACTGCTGGGATTCGAGCGACGCCTTCTGCTGCTCGAGCTCTTCCTTTTTCTTCTCGACTTCCTGCTTCTTTTCGGAGATCTCTTTTGCCAGCTGCCGGTAATTCTCCAGCGTTTTTTTATCGTACGCGGAAAGCTTCTCGATATATTCTTTCCGGCTTAAAAATTCGGAAAGCGATCTGGACTCGATGAGTGTCTGCAGATAATATCTCGATCCCCGTTCATAGATAAACTGGACACGCTTTTTCATCGCGGCATACTGGTCCGCCATTTTCTTCTGCGCTTCTTCCAGAGACTTCTGTGTCTCGTCGAGCGTCTCCTGCGTATCGGAAAGCGACTGCTGCGTGCCCGCAATCTCGTCTTGTTTCTTCGTGATCTGATTGTCCAGATCATTGAGCTTTCCGGTAATCTGTGTCATCTGCGAATTAAAATCCGCAAGCTGCCCCGTCAGCTCGGAATGCGTATCTTCCAGACTGTCAATTGTGTTCTGGTTGCTGCCAATCGCGTCTTTCGTCTCTGAGGCCGCCTTTTTGGCGTCGTCAAGCTTCTTCTGCGTTTCCTTGATATCCGCTCTTGCGCTAAGAGGAAAAGACATGGTTAGAAAGGCAGCCCCCAGAAGCGCGCACACCGAAAGAACGCACCTTTGAACGCTCGCCCCGCCTTTCCTGTTTTTCATCTGTCCGTCTGTCTTTTTCCCCATTAAGAAATCCGCTCCGCCCGGCTATTCCTAAACATTCAGCTCAATTTTTCTGCCCGTCCGCTGATACTGATAGTACCTTACCCCTGCCGCGTTAAACATCCGTTTGCTCGCGATCGTTGCCTCCGAATCCGCATACTTGTCGCTGTCGTAAACGACATTCTTGATGCCCGCCTGAATGATCGCCTTCGCGCATTCATTGCACGGGAAAAGAGAGACATATAAAGTCGCGCCTTCCAGCGAGCCGCCGCGGTAATTTAATATCGCATTCAGTTCACTGTGTGTGACATACGGATATTTGGTCATCAGCTGATCCGCTCCGTCCCTGTCCCACGGAAAAACATCATCGTCGCACCCCTTCGGCAGTCCGTTATATCCCATGGAAAGAATCTTGTGATCACTGCTGACAATGCAGGAGCCGACCTGTGTGTTCGGGTCCTTCGAGCGCATGCCCGCAAGCTGGGCGACGCCCATGAAATACTCGTCCCAACTGATATAATCTTTGCGTTTGGATGACATATTCACCTCCGCGCGATCCCCCGGCCGGCTGCTGCAGCCGGCACGGCGTTTCCGCGTATTGCAAGGAAGCCGGCGCCCTGACGGCACCGGCTCCGTACCAGCAGTATTATTTAGTTCCGAAAATCCGGTCTCCTGCATCTCCAAGCCCCGGCACGATGTATCCGTTTTCATTCAGATGATCATCAAGAGCGCCGATATAAAGATCCACATCCGGATGCGCCTGTGTAAATGCCTTCACGCCTTCCGGAGCCGCGATAATGCAGAGGAAGTGGATTTTGCGGCAGCCGTGCTGTTTGAGAAGCGCCACGGCATCAACCGATGAGCCGCCGGTCGCCAGCATGGGATCGACAACAAACACTTCTCTGTCCGCGCAGTCCGCTGGCAGCTTGCAGTAGTATTCCACCGGCTTCAAGGTCTTCGGGTCCCTGTAAAGACCGATGTGCCCGACCTTCGCGGCAGGGATCATCTTCAGCATTCCGTCTACCATGCCAAGGCCCGCACGCAGAATCGGGACAACCGCGAGCTTCTTGCCCTTGAGCTGCTTGGCAGTCATATGCGCGATCGGCGTGTCAATCTCGACATCTTCCAGCTCAAGATCTCTTGTCGCCTCATAGCAGAGCAGCATGGCGATTTCGCCTACTGTCTCACGGAACGACTTGGTCCCGGTTGTTCTTCTCCTGATAAAACCAATCTTGTGCTGAATCAGCGGATGATCCATTACTACTACTTTAGCCATTGTTTTCTCCTTTTCTCTGCATTGCCGCCTCCGGCAAAGCTTACCCCTTATTCCTCATACTCCGCGATCTTACGGACGCGGCGCTCATGCCTTTCTCCATGCGAAAACTCTGTAGAAAGGAAAGTATCCACTATATCCATAGCTGCCGTCTGTCCCGTAATCCCCGCGCCAAGCGCCAGCATGTTAGCGTCATTGTGTTCTCTGGTCAGTCTTGCCTGTGTTACGTTTGTGCAGAGCCCGCACCGGATGCCGTTCACTTTATTCGCCACAATACTGACGCCGATGCCGGTTGTACAGATCACAATGCCTCTCTCGCACTCGCCGTCCGCGACCGCCTTCGCGGCAGCTCCCGCGAAATCAGGATAATCACACGAAGCCTTGTTGTCCGTGCCAAAATCTCTGCAAGTGATTCCCTTTTCTTCAAGATGCTTCCTGACAGCTTCCTTCAGGTCAAAGCCGCCGTGATCAGAAGCAATCGCTATCATACCTTCTCCTCCATATCTTCGTACATATGCCCGCGGTCCTTTTATTACTTCAGGAATTCCCCGGAAAATTCCGCTTCACTGTCACAGCCGGACAATCTGCTGCCCTGCCGCTTTCTTCAGCCGGTTCATGATTGCCATGCCGATGCCCTCACTGTCGAACGACTCCGAATACATGACCGTCACATTTTCATCATCAAATTCGCGAAGCACATGAAACAGCTCATGTGCCACCGTCTCTTCGTCCTTTCTTGTTCCGACGCTCTTCACCGCATCCGCGTTGTATCTGTCCTTCGTTTCATCCGTGCAGATAACGCCGGTCTTCTCTCCGCGCGAGCGGGCCTGCGCGGTCTTTTCATTGATATAGTTTACAACTTTTTCCCGCTCTCCTTCAACTATCGTAAGATCTCCTTTGGGCGCGTAATGGCGGTATTTCATTCCGGGCGCTTTCGGAACCTCTTTCGAGGAAGGATCAATGATCGTGTGGTCGACATCTACGCCGCCGACAACGCTCTCGAACATCTCCTTCGTGATATATCCGGGGCGCAGGATGGTCGGCTTTTTATCCGTCAGATCGATAATACTGGATTCCAGACCGATACCGACCTGTCCACCGTCGATGATCATCTCAACGCGCCCGTCCAAGTCCTCCCGGCAGTACTGCGCCATTGTGGGCGAGGGTCTTCCGGAACGGTTTGCCGATGGCGCCGCTACAAAACCGCCGCCGGCTTCAATCAGGGCTTTCGCGATTTTATTGCTGGGAAAGCGCACAGCGACTGTTTCCAGACCGCCGGTCGTCTCATATGGCACTCTGCCGCTCTTGTAAAAGATCATCGTCATCGGTCCCGGCCAGAAAGCGTCCGCAAGCCTGCGCGCTTCCTCCGGCACTTCGCGTACAATCTCATACAGGTCTTCTATTCTGCAGATATGGACAATCAGAGGATTGTCTGATGGCCGGCCCTTTGCCGCATATATTTTCATGGAGGACTGCGGGTTCAGCGCGTCTCCGCCAAGCCCGTATACTGTTTCCGTGGGAAAAGCCACCAGACCGCCATCCTTTAAAATACTGCCGGCTCTTTCGATCGCCTTAAGATCTATGGAGTCCTCGGTCATTGATACATATTCTGTTTTCAAAATCACTGCCTCTGCATTTTCTTCTGTCTCTGCCGCCGTCTCCGGCACGGCAGGAATTATTCCTGATTCATATAGTTGCTGATAACATCCCAGACATCGGCCGTTTCAAACTGCAGCCTCCATTCCGCGACACCTGCCAGCTTGTTCGCCGTCATGACATCCAGCTTCTGCTTAATGGACTGGGAATCTTCGACCCAGATCTGAATCAGTTTATCACCTTCCGTCGTTTCCGCATAGTTCTGGCCCGCCTCCGCGTTCCAGTTCACGCTCATATTATGCTCCGAGATAAAATTCTGAATATCCTGCATGCCATAGGCTTCGGAAGTCACCTTGCCGTTTTCCGTGTACCAGATTCTCGAATAGAACGGAATCGCGTTGATCAGTTTCTGCGCCGGCACCTTTTTCAGAGCCATCGTGATTCCTTCGGTCACATAACCGATTGACGCAACACTGCCGGCCTCCTGACTTCCCTGATAGTGCTCGTCGTATCCCATGATAACCACATAATCCGCGAAAACGCCCTGCTCCTTGATATCATAAAAGCTGTTGAAATCATAAGCCGGATAATCGTCCACCGACAATGTCAGGTTGTTCGCGCGGCAGGCAATGGACAGCTCACGGATAAACTGTATGTAATCCTGTCCGTAGGACTGATCGATCATTTCAAAATCGACATTGATTCCGTCAATTCCGTAAGTTGTAGCCTCTCTGATCACCTGCTCTATCAGGTGCGTCCTCGAATCAAGCGTTGCAAGGAATTTTGAGCGGTCCTGCAGCTCCGTGGAATTGAAATTATCCACAACTGCCCAGACCTGCGCGCCCATCTGGTGAACCTGATCCACATAGCTTTGCTGCGCGGCACTGGTAATATCTCCATTGTCGCTTGTAATCCAGAACCATGTCGGCGCGACGACATTGACATCCTTCGTCGGTGCCATATAGGACTGCAGCGTTACATTTCCCTGTGATCCCCAGACGGCATGGAAAGCCATGTTCACCTTTTTGCCGAGCATCTTGGATTTAAATTCCGGCTCCTTGTAGTCCGTCACAGCCTGCGGCGTCTCTTTGGTTTCTCCGGACAGGCGTTTGTTTTCCACATACCCGATAATCGCATCTTCCGACTTCACCTTGGACCAGTTGTCCATCTTCTCGAGAATCGTGACTTTGGCTCCCTTGGACAGCTCTTCCATTACGTCACTCTTGATACCGCCGCTGATCCGGATCTGTGTGTCTTTGTTCACTGTCGCCACGGTCTGCTCGTCAAAGGAACTGTCAAGCTGCAGGCGGTTCGGATCTTTAAATGCCTGATAGGAGAAATTCGTGTATTGTTTTACAAAATCCAGTGCAAGATAAACTGTGTCGCCCTCTTTTCTGGCAGGCATGTAGTCGAGCGTCTGCTGATCCTGACCGACGCTCACCTGCGTTGTCCCCGGGATTGTGGAAACCACCTTGTCCGGCAGTGCGTACAGGATAATCCCTGTCGTATCATCATTATTCTGCTTACCATAGTAAAAACGGTCGTTCAGGTTCTTCTTGACATCCGCAAGTGCCATATAGTACTTGCCGTCCAGAAGCCTGGCGCGTACATCGGAATACTGGTTTCCCCACACGATTGCCACATCCGTGTCTCCGGTAATGCCGTACTCGCTCGCAAGATCCGCCTTTTTTTTGGAATAGGAATACTTGTCCAGCACCAGTTTCACGCCGAACGCGCCGCATAAAATGACAATCATCAGGATCACGAGAAGCACCGGCGCTCCCTTGGAACCGCCGGATCTCCCCCTGCGTGTTCCCGCGGAAGCGCCGCCGTTTCTGCGGGAAGCCGCGGATTTCCGCCGGGGATCCTGCCTTCGCGTATTCCTGTTCACGCTCTTTCCCTGCGCTGATTTTCTCTTTCCTGTCTCTTTTCCGCCGCGGCGCGATCCACCGCCGCCCGCGCTGCTTCCGTCTCTTCCATTATTGTTATAATCCTCATAATCCCCGTATTCATCGTATGCTGTATCGTAATCTTCAACAGGTTCAAATTCGTCGAAGTAATCATCTTCAAACTGGTAGGTTCTTCTGCCGTTTCCGCTCATCTGACTTCCTTTCCATGCCCGTTTTCCGGGTCTGCAAGTAATTATAGCAGAATGCCGTGTAGGCGTCATTGAAAAATCAGGGCAGCCAGCGGCTGCGGAACATCAAACAGAATGCGGCAGAGGCATATGATTCTTCTTTCTCTTTGCGGAGACAGCGGGGCCCCCTGATTTGCTATTATTAATGAAGAAACACATGTCCTGCCGCATCCGTTCAAGACGCGCGGCCATATCCTTGCTGGCCGGCAGCAGAAATGGTATATAAGATATGTAACAAGATGCCGCTTCTCGCGGCGCAGAACTGCTGACTTGCCGAGGGACCGGAAGGTTCATTCCGTGGGGACCGTATCCTTGCATCGGCGCGTCCTGCCGGGACATAAATAGGTCGTTTTGTACTGCAGCAGCAAATAGTGGAAAACCTGTTCTAAATCGGCCGGAGCCGGCCTTGATACGGCTGTTGCCGTAATCAGATGTGATTCAGGAAATGAATCAGACAGGTATGCAGATCATCACCTCCCTACGACACCGGATTTTCATGTCGTCGGCAGTAACAATCATACCACCTGTGAAACAGCGGAAAAGACCGCCGGCAGATTATCGGCATGTTTTTTCATTTGCGTAAAAACTGCAGAATATGACCGCGAATATTTTGTATGATTTTTCTATGGCAGCTTCCGGATACGCTGTGCAATGGGAGCATGTCATGTAATTGTTAACAAACAGCCGCAAAACAGTGCCGGAACCCGGCAGGAAGAGCGCTTAAACTTTTATAAAGAATCCGCCGCCGCGGTTGACGCTCCGCGAATCCGGGAGTAAAACTAAATGAACCGGTACAGACTGAATTTTACAGACTCCGGCAATGTTAAAGGGGAGGAGGTGCCCTGAATGAAGATCGAAAAAATAAATGATAACCAGATCCGTTGCACACTGACCAGCGAGGATCTCGCGCAAAGGCAGCTCCGGCTCAGTGAGCTCGCCTACGGAACCGATAAGGCAAGGGCTCTGTTCCGCGATCTGATGCAGCAGGCAGCTGCGAAATACGGTTTTTTTACCGAAAACATGCCGCTTATGATCGAAGCGGTTCCCACATCTTCCGACAGCATTGTTCTTGTTGTCACGAAGGTAGAAAATCCCGAGGAGCTTGACACCCGCTTTGCGAGCTTTGCTCCCGGCGTACAAGCGGTTCCCGGAGAAAGCGCTGACGAGCCGAATGCTTTTGAACAGCTGATCAATACGATCAGCAAGGCCGCGGAGGGAGCGCAGAGTACCGATACGCCGGCCGGCGCAGGCAGAGCAGTGCGTCAAAACGCCCAGCAGTTAACCGAACTGCGGAATTATCTGATGCTCAACCGCCTGTATGCTTTTTCATCGATGAACGAGGTAATCGAAGCCGCAAGGGCTTCGGGCGGCTCTTATCCGGATGAGAGCACACTTGTCCTTGACGAAGCGGACGGAACTTATTATCTCATGCTCTCCATGCCGACAATGGAAGAAGTGAGCCTGCAGCAGAGCGTTCTCGCGGCTCTTTCCGAATTCGGTACGCAGCTTCCCGCAACCGACGGCAGACGAAGGCATCTGTCCGAGCACTGCCGCATACTGATTGAAGGACATGCACTCCATGAGCTGTGCGAACTGTAAACCGCACTCTTTTTTGTTTTGACATAATTCGTATCGGATCCCTTTTTCGCGCCTTCCGCGTGGAAAAGGGGTTTCTTTTCACTTACGAAAAACTCTTTCGTTAAGTTTTCTGTCATTTTATATTCGTTTTATAAGTATTGTGAACTATCCACCAAAACATATCCATGTGTTATATGGCAATTGGCTATTTTAACAGTCCAAACATTGCATTTTGAGGGCCTCAATGGTACTATCTGTATGATAGATTCGTTGTGCGGGATGCATTTTGCCGTGCCCCCTGCGCAACATCAAATAAAACAGGAGGACAAACTACTATGGCAAGAAAGTATTTAACCATGGATGGTAACGAAGCTGCCGCACATGCGGCGTACGCTTATACCGAAGTTGCTACCATCTACCCGATCACGCCTTCATCAGTTATGCCTGAGCATGTTGATGAGTGGGCTACTGCCGGACGTAAGAACATTTTCGGTGATGTTGTACACGTAACCGAGATGCAGTCTGAAGCCGGCGCTGCGGGTGCCACACACGGCTCCATCGTTGCCGGTGCCATGACATCCACCTTCACAGCTTCTCAGGGACTTCTTCTGATGATCCCGAACATCTACAAGATCGCAGGTGAAGGCCTTCCGGCAGTATTCAACGTATCTGCCCGCTGCGTAGCTACACACGCTCTGAACATCTTCGGCGATCACTCCGACGTTTATGCATGCCGTCAGACCGGTGCCGCAATGCTCTGCTCCGGCTCCGTTCAGGAAGTTATGGATCTGACACCCGTTGCTTACTGCGCTGCAGTAGACGGAAAGCTTCCTTTCATCAACTTCTTCGACGGTTTCCGCACATCTCACGAAATTCAGAAGATTCAGGTTTGGGATTACGAAGATCTCAAGGATCTCATCGATCTCAAGAAGGTTCAGGAGTTCCGTGACAACGCTCTGAATTCCAACCATCCCCGTCAGATGGGTTCCGCTCAGAACCCGGATATCTTCTTCACAACACGTGAAGCCTGCAACAAGTACTACGACGCAATGCCCGCCATTGTCGAGAAGTACATGCAGAAGGTCAACGAGAAGATCGGCACAAACTACAGCCTGTTCAACTACTACGGCGCTGCGGATGCAGAGCAGATCATCATCGCGATGGGCTCTGTAAACCAGACGATCGAAGAGACAGTTGATTATCTGAACGCTGCAGGGCGCAAGGTCGGTGTCGTTGAAGTTCACCTGTACAGACCTTTCAGCGCGGAAGCTCTGATTAACGCGATTCCGGATACTGTTAAGAAGATCTCCGTTCTTGACAGAACAAAGGAGCCCGGCTCCATCGGCGAGCCTCTGTTCCTTGATGTTGTCGCAGCTCTCAAGGATTCCAAGTTCAAGGATGTCGAAGTTTTCGGCGGCCGTTACGGTCTTGGTTCCAAGGATACAGCACCCGCACAGATCATCGCGGTTTATGACAACACCGAAAAGAAGAGATTCACGATCGGCATCACCGATGATGTAACAAATCTTTCCCTTCCTACCGGCAAGGAAGTTGTTACAACTCCGGAAGGAACCGTATGCTGCAAGTTCTGGGGCCTTGGCGCTGACGGTACTGTAGGCGCGAACAAGAACTCCATTAAGATCATCGGCGACAATACGGATATGTACGCACAGGCATACTTCGATTATGACTCCAAGAAGTCCGGCGGCGTAACAATGTCCCACCTTCGTTTTGGTAAGAAGCCGATTAAGTCCACCTACCTGATTCATCAGGCGAACTTTGTTGCATGCCACAAGAAGGAATACATCCGCATGTTCAACATGGTTCAGGAACTGGTTGACGGCGGCAGCTTCCTGCTGAACTGCAACTGGTCCGATGAAGATCTTGAGAAGGAACTTCCCGGCCAGGTTAAGAAGTTCATCTATGATCACAAGATCAACCTGTATACGATCGATGGCGTAAAGCTTGGTATCGAGACAGGCATGGGACCGACAAGAATCAACACCATTCTGCAGTCCGCATTCTTCAGCATCACAAAGATCATTCCTGAAGATCAGGCGATCCAGCTGATGAAGGACGCAGCTCAGAAGACATACGGCCGCAAGGGTCAGGATGTCGTTGAGAAGAACTGGAAGGCTATTGATGCCGGCGCCAAGAACTGGCACAAGGTACAAGTTCCCGCTTCCTGGGCTAACGGCGTTGATGAAGGCCTTGAATTCCATAAGGTTACAACAGACCGCAAGGATGCCGAGGACTTCGTTAACAACATTCAGATCGCTGTTTCTTCTCAGGAAGGCAACAGCCTGAAGGTTTCCGATGTTCTTCCTTATGCTGACGGCTCCACACCGTCCGGCACATCCGCATTCGAGAAGCGCGGCATCGCGGTTAACGTACCGGTTTGGGATGCTTCCACATGTATCGAGTGTACTTTCTGCTCCTATGTATGCCCTCACGCTGCAATCCGTCCGGTTGCAATGACAGAGGAAGAGGCAGCAAAGCTTCCTGAAGGAACCCTTACAAAGGATCTGACAGGTATGCCCGGTTATAAGTTTGCCATCGTTGTATCCACGCTCGACTGCACAGGCTGCGGTTCCTGCGCGAATGTATGCCCCGGCAACGTAAAGAACGCGACTCTGACAATGACACTCAAGGAAGATGCAGAGAAGCTTCCGAACCAGCAGGCTGCATTCAACTATGGCGTCAAGCTTCCTGTAAAGGATGAGGTTGTCGAGCACTTCAAGCCTACAACGGTTAAGGGCTCTCAGTTCAAGCAGCCTCTGCTTGAGTTCTCCGGCGCATGCGCTGGCTGCGGCGAGACACCTTATATCAAGCTGATTACACAGCTGTTCGGCGATCACATGATGGTCGGCAACGCAACAGGCTGCTCCTCTATCTGGGGCAACTCTTCGCCTTCTACTCCTTACACGGTAAACGCGGAAGGTCACGGCCCGGCATGGTCCAACTCTCTGTTCGAGGATGCTGCTGAGTTCGGCTTTGGTATGTTCCTTGCGAACGACGCAATCCGTGCACAGCTCAAGGAGAAGGTAACTGCTTGGAACGGTGAAGGCGCTCAGGAATGGCTTGATACATTCGCAAACGGCAACGCTAACCAGGCTGCTACAAAGAAGCTGATCGCAGGTCTGGAAGCTGATGGCTCTGATGCTGCCAAGGATATCCTCGCTGAGAAGGACTTCCTCAACAAGAAGTCTCAGTGGATCTTCGGTGGTGATGGCTGGGCATTCGATATCGGCTACGGCGGCGTTGACCACGTTCTTGCTTCCGGCAAGGATGTCAACATCTTCGTTGTAAATACCGAGGTATATTCCAACACCGGCGGACAGTCCTCCAAGGCTACTCCTGAAGGCGCAGTTGCTCAGTTCGCTGCAGCCGGCAAGGAAACCGTTCAGAAGGATCTTGCCGCAATGGCAATGTCCTACGGCTATGTATATGTAGCTCAGATCTCCATGGGTGCTGACTACAATCAGGCAATCAAGGCTATCTCCGAAGCAGAAGCTTATCCGGGACCGTCTATCGTTATCGGATACGCACCTTGCATCAACCAGGGTATCAAGAAGGGTATGAACAAGGCTATGACCGAAGAGAAGCTCGCAGTCGAGACAGGCTACTACAACCTGTTCAGATTCAATCCTGCAGGCGGCAGCAAGAAGTTCACTTTGGACTCCAAGCCGGCTACAAAGGAATACAGCGAGTTCCTTGGCGGAGAAGTTCGTTATGCTTCCCTGAAGGCTAAGAATCCTGAGAGAGCTGCAAGACTCTTTGCAGAGGCTGAACAGCACGCAAAGGATCACTACGCATACCTGCAGAAGCTGGGTGCTCTGTACAACGACTGATTTTCAGCCGCTGCCGGCAGCAATGACAAGGCTAAAATTAGCATTGTCTAACTCACACTTCGGGTTGTAATATGTAACTGTTCTGAGCACAGGTGCTTTGAGCGCCTGTGCTCAGATATTATAGGAGACAGTTCCATGCGGCTTGCGTGGATGTCATTTTTATAACGATATTTATGTATTGAAGGAGGATTCTACAATGCCTAGACAGATCAGTGATTCCTGCATTTCCTGCGGTTCCTGCGCAGCACAGTGCCCCGTTGAGGCTATTTCTCAGGGTGATTCTCACTACGAAATCGATGCTGACAAGTGCATCGACTGCGGCGCTTGCGAAGCACAGTGCCCTGTTGGCGCTATTTCCGAGGCTTAATCCTCACGCCGGATTATACAGACAGATTTGATGAAACCCCTGTCATGAGCAGCAGTTGCTGCTCATGACAGGGGTTTCTCTGTGAAGTCTTGCAGTGGGGACTTTTGTTTGTCTTCATGCAATAGTGCTTCGCATATTGCAGTGGGAACTTCGTTTGTCTTCATGCAATAGTGCTTCGCATATTGCAGTGGGGACTTCGTTTGTCTTCATGCAATAGTGCTTCGCATATTGCATGGAGACTAGTACCCCGGCACCACCGGATTGATAAACGGCGCAGCCGGTGTCTCCTCCATCTTCTTCGAATAATCGGCTTCCTCCTGCGTCTCCAGCCCGTTCGCGACCGCCCAGTCATCATACGGAATCGCACGGATACTGCTCACGCCATAATACTCTTCATAACCGACGTTGGTCCAGTAGTCTGGGTCTTCCGTCAGCTCCATCTCCGGCAGCGCAGAATAATCGTTATAAAAGTCCTTGTGGACCTGCGCGACAGTAATGTCGTCGTTTCCTTCCGCAATCTGCTTCTCAATGTAGTCTGCGCGCTCTTTCCAGTCACGGTAGATCCGCACATTTGAAGCGCCGCACCGGAAATACATAAAGACAAAATATAAAGACAGCACCAGCAGAATCGAATACATCACTGTTCGTACGCCTATGGCCTGATCGGTTCTGATTTCCAGATTTAACGCAATGCGGATAAGAGATATCACCGCAATGATCAGGAAGATACCCGCGCCGAAATACGCGCGCGGCTGCGTCGGCTCTGTCAGAATCAGCGCGTATGCGGTGATCAGGAACAGAAACAGAAAAACCAGCGGCCGCCGAATCAGCCGAAGGCGCGCTCTGCGTTCCTCTTTCCGCATAAGCAGATGAATGACAATCAGCAGAATCCCGGCGACACACAGCAGCACAAAGAAATACTGGCAGACAATCAGCGTTACCTTCTGAAAGCGGGAAGCAAGTCCGAGAAGGCCTGTATAATTGCCCTTTTCCCTCACCTGCGCGCGAAGCGCGTTGCCCGGCGCGAGCACCATAAACAACAGCCCTGTCAGTGTTCCTAAAGCGCCTGCGATGCCTTCCGCGAACCATCTCTTTTCATTTACTCTTTCATCAATGACAAGCAGAAGGATGTAGACGAGGCATGCGCCGGATGTATTTTCGCTGCACCAGCCCGCGACAACGCCAAACACGAACAGCAGAATCAGAAGGAGCAGTCCGCGCCAGCCCTTCCGCTGCGGCGCGCTGACAGGCGCGCCGCCAGACGTGCCGTTGGCTCGGCGTAAACGGTGCATCGTTGTCATCATGGCAAGAATGATCGTTGTCGTCCAGAGATAATTGCACGCACCGGTCTGCCACAGAACGGTCTGACGGAAATCAACAGTAAACAGCCACAGGCTCAACTGGATCAGCAGAAAGACGATGGGATCGTACTTTTTGCGGTGCGGTATCTGCAAATAAATCAGGAACGAGAGAAGCACGAAAACGATGCTGTTTGCTGTTTTGAACAGGATCAGAGGGAGTCTCAGGGAAATCCGCAGAATCAGGTGCGCAACCGACCGTCCGATCCATGTCATATACTGGTGATATTCCTGCGCGATCAGATCCGTAAGCCCCCGCGCGGTCCGCGCCTGCGCGGCGTAGCCGTAATCGTCAGAAAGAAATGGCGTGAAATAGTTGAATATGAAAATCGCCACAAATGAAAACAGCGCGATCAGATACATGGCTGTCTTCTTCGGATTCCGCAGCTTCATTGCATTTGTCCTTTCAATCCGCCTGTCCGCGCAGCGGCTGGCCGCGTCCCAGTTCTTCCTGCAGCGTAAAGCCCTGATGATCGACGCGGTATACATAATCGCAGTTCTGGATGGTCGTCAGCCTGTGAGCCACGATAATCAGCGTTTTCTTGCCATGCAGAGCCTCAATGGCTTCCATGATGGCAGTCTCTGTATCATTGTCAAGCGCAGACGTCGCCTCGTCAAAGATCATGATTTCAGGATCATTGTACAAAGCTCTCGCAATACCGATTCTCTGCCGCTGGCCACCCGAAATCCGCACGCCTCTCTCTCCGATTCCGGAGTCCAGGCCGTACTTCTGGCTGCGGACAAAACCGTCAATCTGGGCTTGTTTCAGTGCTTTCCAGACCTTCTCATCATCTATCTGATCGTCCGGAACGCCATAGGCGACATTGCGCCTGATTGTATCATCCAGCATGTACATAAGCTGCGGCACATAACCGATATCCTTATACCAGCCGGAAAGATTGTTTCTGATATCTTCCCCGTCAACCGTGATCTTTCCCGCCTGCGGCGCGAGGAGCCCCAGAATCAGATCAACCGTCGTGGATTTCCCGGCGCCGGAAGGCCCGACCAGACCGATCGATTTTCCCTTCGGAATTATGAGCGACGCGTTCTTTAAGATATCCACGTCTTCCTTCCCGGGATAATGATAAGTGATATCCTCGAGCTTCACTTCTTTCGTAAAACGGATCGGCTCGGCGTTTTCTTCGTTCTCGTAATGTTTTTCCTTCTCGAGCGTGTGCGCATGCTGAATAATGTCTTCGACATCGAGAAAGGCCGGCTCATAATACGAAATGTTGTTCAGGCACGAAACAACGCGGTTCGCGCTCGGCATAATCCGGACTGCAACCATCGCGAGCACGCCGACCTGCCCGATCATACTGCCGGTCCCCGACTCGCTGCCGCTTCCGAGAAATATGCCCAGCATTGCGAGTATCCCGACGATCATAACGGTTTCGATACTGAGTCTTGGCACATTCGAGAATGTCTGCTGCATCTGCTGGATCTGGTTGAGTCTGCCGGCACTGATTTCAAACTGGGAGGCAAAATAATGCTCCTTGTTCAGCACCTTCGTCTCCTTGATGCCGTTCATGGACTGCAGGAGCCATTTCGTCTGCAGCGCCTGATTGTCCTTGACCTCCTGACCGAAACGCCGCAGCATCGGACTGAAAAACTTCCGGTTAATCAGAAGCACAAGGCCGATGAAAAATCCCATCATCAGCGTCATGACCGGGCTGACCGCGAGAGAAAGCGCAATCAGGAAAACAAAAACAATCAGCTCCGTAAACAGCTGCAGATAGGTCAGAATCAGGTTGTAGGTACCGTTGACATCGCTGACAATGTGCTGAATGACAAGAGGTGTGCTGGCATCCAGAAAGAATTCGTACGGTCTGTGCAGAATTTCCTTAAACAGCACTCTGGAAGTATTGTACTGGCCATTATAGACAAACCGGTACTGTGCATAATACATAAAGAACAGGTACAGATTTTTCGCGATAAAAACAATAATCAGCGCAATAATAATCAGAATCAGGAACTGGTTGACACTCTCAAGATGCCAGTGTTCGCTGATCATGCGCATGTACTTGTTGCCGGAAACAGATTCCGGGCTGGTCGCCGCCGTAATCAGGGGCAGAATAAGAGAAGTTCCGATCGTTTCAAGCGCGGCGCCCACCACCATCATCGCGAACAGGATCACCATGACCCGCTTCTGTCTTTTCGTCAAAACATGAAAGACGCGGTGCAGCAGATGCCCAGATTTCCGGTAAGCGTGTTTGCCGTCCCGCCGGTCATCGCCCCCGAAAATCATCTTCCGGGCTTTATCATTTTCCGATTTGTCGTATTCCTGCCGGGCGGCTTCGCCTTGAATAGGCTTATCAAAAGCCGTCTGCGAAGACGTTTCCGCCCCCGCAGTTTCTCCGGCTTTATGTTCCATCATTTTATTATTCATATATTTGTGCGCGGAGCGCCTGTTCGATCCTGCCGGAAAGGCAGACCATCAATCCTGGATACCGCGTTCCTGCGGCGCTGCGCCGGCAAGGTTCGCGAACTTGGTAAGTTCCGGAATCCACTTGAGCTTTACTGTGCCGACCGGGCCGTTTCGCTGTTTTGCGATGATAATCTCCGAAATGCCCTTGTCCGCGGATTCCGGATGGTAATAGTCGTCGCGGTAGATAAACATAACGACGTCGGCATCCTGCTCGATTGCGCCGGATTCACGAAGATCGGACAGCATCGGGCGTTTGTCCGTTCTGGATTCAACCGCACGTGAAAGCTGCGACAGACAGATCACCGGAACATTCAGCTCTCTCGCGAGTGCCTTGAGCGATCTTGAAATCTCCGAAACCTCCTGCTGTCTCGAGTCGTTGTTTCTCGCGCCGCTCCCCGACATCAGCTGCAGGTAGTCGATCATGACAAGATCCAGCCCGAAATCCTTCTTGAACCGCCGGCACTTCGAGCGCATTTCCGCGACCGTGATCGCCGGCGTTTCGTCGAGAATCAGACCGCTTCTGGAGATGACATCCGCGCTTTCGATCAGATTGGACCAGTCCGCTTCCTCCAGCTGTCCGGTTCGCATCTTCTGAGAGTCAACATGCGAATTCATCGACAAAACACGGTTAATCAGCTGCTCCCTCGACATTTCGAGCGAGAAGATTGCCACATGCTTATGCTGGCGCACAGCTACGTTTTCGGCGATGTTGAGGGTCAGTGCTGTTTTGCCCATCGAAGGCCTCGCCGCGATCAGCACAAAATCCGAATTCTGGAAACCGGTCGTCATGTTGTCGAGATCGGTGAAACCGGACGCAATTCCGGTCACGTTTCCTCTCGTTCTGGCCGCATCCTCGAGCTTGTGCATGGCACTGCGCACGACCTGCTGAATGCTGACAAAATCCGATGACATCCGGCTCTGCGAAAGATGAAACGCCTCGCTCTCGGCCTTCTCAAGAAGAGCGTCCGTTGCAAGCTCATGCTGATAACCGTCCGCGGCAAGTCCTTCCGACATCCTGATCAGCTGGCGCCGGAGCGAATAGTCCGCGACCGTCTTTGCGTAGGAAACGACGTTGACCGACGTCGGCACCTGCGCGATAATCGCGGCAAGCGCCTCGGAGCTGTACGTTTCCGGCGGCAGATTCTTCTCGCGCAGCTTCGACTGCACGGTCACAGGGTCCGCTGCCATGCCGGCCTGGTCCAGCTCGACAATCGCCTGAAACATCAGGCCGTACTGCTTCATGTAAAAGTCATCCGCGGTCACGTATTCCATCGCGTCGCCGATCGCCTTTTCATCCATCAGCATCGAACCGATGACGGACATCTCGGCTTCGGCGTCGAAAGGCATGACTCTGGTTATCTGTTCATCAGCCATTACAGTTCCTTTACAAGAACATACAGCGTTCCGGTTACTTCCGGATGCAGTTTGATCGGCACCTCATGCATGCCGAACGTGCGGATCGGATCAGGAAGCACAATTTTCTTCTTGTCCAGTTCCAGACCGTACTGCCGGCCGGCTGCCTCCGCAATTTCCTTGGATGCGACCGATCCGAAGACGCTGCCGTTCTCGCCTGCCTTGAGCTTTACCTCGATCTTGCAGCCTTCGAGCTTCTGCGCAAGATCCTTTGCTTCCTGCAGCTTCTGTGCCGCGATCTTGTCTTCATGCATCTTCTGCAGCTTCAGATCGTTCTTGTTCTTCTCGTTGGCTTCCACGCCGACTCCTTTGGGAAGGACGAAGTTGCGGGCATACCCGTCGCTGACATTGACAATCTGGCCTTTCTTGCCAAGTGACTTTACATCCTGCAATAAGATTACTTTCATGGGTTTTACTCCTTCTGTTGTGATAACGCGCCGTACGGCGCTCCTTGTCTACAGCTCTCCGTCGCTGATCATCGTATCAATCGTATGCTTCAAGACACCGATTGCTTCTGCAAGCGTCACATCCTGCATCTGACAGCCCGCGATATTCATGTGACCGCCGCCGCCCAGATGCTCCATGACAATCTGCACGTTCACTTCGTCGATCGAACGCGCGGAGATGAAAATCTGATTCTGATATTCGGTCAAAACAAAGCTTGCCTTGACCCCTTTAATATTCAGCAGCTCGTTGGCTGCCTGCGCGCCGACAATTGTCGGGCTCTGAATGCCCTGTCCGGGACAGATCGAGATCGCGTAGGTATTCCTGTAGATCTCCGCCTGTGAAACCGCGTCCGCCTTAGCCTTGTACTCGAGTGCGTCCTCGCGGAAGAGCTTGCGTACCCTTGTGACATCCGTGCCGCATCTGCGAAGAAAAGCGGCAGCCTCGAAGGTACGCACACCTGTTTTGCTCTGAAAATTGTTGGTGTCAATGACGATGCCCGCATACAGAGCGTCAGCCTCTTCCTGCCGGATCTTGATATTGTCGTCAATGTACTGCAGAATCTCGGAAACCATCTCGCAGGTTGAGGAAGCATACGCCTCAATGTAGGAAAGCGTCGCGTTCTCGATTGTTTCGGTCCCCTGCCTGTGATGGTCCAGCACAATGATCGACTTGCACAGCCGCAGCAGCTCCGGACATTCTGTAATGCTCGGTTTATTGACATCCACGACGACAAGCGACGAGTTGTCCGTAACCTTCTCGACCGCCTGCGCGCTGGTGTAAAACATATCCGGCGGATACTCCGGATTATTCCGGAACAGATCCACAATCGGCGCCAGTGAGGTCGAAATATCGTTCAGCACGATATGCGCTTCTCTGCCAAGTGTTGTTGATATCCGGAAGACGCCGACTGCCGCGCCAAAACAATCGATATCCCCGATCCGGTGTCCCATAATAAACACCGTATCCTTGGCCGAGATGATTTCCTTCATCGCCTGCGCCTTGACTCTTGCCTTGACACGGGTGCTCTTTTCGACCTGCTGGGTCTTGCCGCCGTAGTAAATGATGTTGTCGGGCATCTTGATGACCGCCTGATCTCCGCCTCTTCCGAGCGCAAGGTCAATCGCGTTGCGCGCGAACTCATAATTCTGCGCGTAGGTCAGCCCGTCCATACCGATGCCGATGCTGAGCGTGATCGCCATTTCGTTGCCGATGTTCACTGTTTTGACGTCGGAAAGGAGCTCGAAATGCGCCTCCTGCAGCTGTCGCAGCGACTTCTTCCGCAGGATGATCAGGTACTTGTCCTTCTCGATCTTGCTGCAGATGCCGTCGATCGAAGAAATATATTTGTTGACCTTACGGTCGATCAGGGCAGTCAGGAGCGAACGGCGGACATCTTCCACGCTGTCAAGCGCTTCTTCGTAATTGTCCATGTAGATGAAGCCGATGACAACGCTCTGGTCATCCACTTCCTGAATTGCCAGCCGGACCGCCGTTTCGTCAAACAGATACAGCGCGATCAGAGCGTCCTCGTAGCCGGCCGCCTCGACAATATCGCTGTCCTCTTCCATCTGATCGAGCGGGATGCGCTTCATTTCAACCCGGTAGTTGCTGCTCTCGTAGTCAACCTGCAGCTTTACGTCCTCGTCCGTTGCGGGAAGGGAATCCTTCGTGATGGACGGGAAAACCGAACTGACCGGTTTGCGCAGGATCTTCTCCCCGTGAACAACCCGGTCAAATGCCTGGTTGATCCAGATAACACGCCCCGTATCATCGAGGATAGCATAGGGCAGATCCAGCTCCTTGAGGAGCTTTTTCTGCACCTGTCCGTATTCAGTGGCAAAACTGACCATCTCGTTGAGCAGCAGAACCCTGCTGTTCAAAAGCTGCGATACGGTGACCGCGAAATAAATAACCAGAAATACAGTAAGGACAATGCCCGCCGGCCAGCTGATAAAGTAAATCAGAATATTGGCCAGAACCATAAAAAGGCCCAGCCGGAGCGGAGCGTTGAAATATCCGGAGAGCTTTCCCTTGATCTTGACTCGCTTTTTCATCGTTTTCCTCTGCCTGTCGGCATCCGCGCGCTTCCACGCACAGGTCGCCCGTCTTCTTCTCCGCGGGCTATCATATTCTGCGGAAAAGAGTAAAAACAATCAGATTAATTATAACATACGGGTCAGGAAAAGTCCCTATCTCCCGAAAAACGAGCATAAAACAGGGGCTGCCGCACAGAATGAAACAAAATCATCCTGTGTGGCAGCCCCTATGCAGCTCTTTAAAAATTACTTCTCCGCATAAGGAAGAATTGCGAGGTGACGCGCTCTCTTAACCGCTACGGTAAGAGCTCTCTGATGTGTAGCGCATGTGCCTGTAATTCTTCTGGGAAGGATCTTTCCTCCCTCGGAGATGTACTTACGCAGTGTAGCTGCGTCCTTGTAGTCAATTGTGCTGTTCTTTCCGCAGAATACGCAAACTTTTCTCTTTCTGTGGAAATTTCCCTTGCGTCTGAAGGGCTTATCGCCATCATTTCTATTGAAAGCCATGATTTCCTCCTAATCCGTTTCCTTAAGAAACGCAGTCTGTAAAGACCACCCGGCGGTCATGTGAATGGCAGTTCCTCGTCGATGCCGTCAGGGATATTCATGAATCCCTCAACGGAACTCTGCGGCTGGGAAGACGGTGCCGCGGAAGGTGCGGGCGCGCTGGTACGCGCAGGCGCTGCGGAATAATCCTGGCTGCCTGCCTGTGCCGACTTGCTCTCCGCGAACTCCAGATCTTCGGCTACGATATCGGTGGTATAAACCTTGACGCCATCCTTATTCGTATAGCTGCCGGTCTGGATTCTTCCGGACAAAACAACCTTGGTTCCTTTGTGGAGATACTTCTCTACGAACTCGCCAAGCTTGCCGAACGCCACGCAGTTCAGGAAATCGGCTGTCTGCTGTCCGTCTCCGCTGTTGCGCCCTCTTCTTCTGTCTACCGCCAGGGAAAACCTCGCGATCGCCATCGAGTTGTCACTCTGAGAATATCTGACCTCAGGGTCTCTTGTTAAACGTCCCATAAGGACTACTTTGTTCATAGATTCCTCTGCTTTCTGTTAAGCGTTCTGCTCAGCAGCATCCTGTTTAGCAGCGGTCTGTTTGTCAGTGGTCTGTTCAACAGCATCCTGCTTAATGCACAGATATCTGATGACATTGTCCATAATGCGCATTCTGCTCTCGATCTCAGCGATTGCAGAACCTTCAGCCTCGAAACGAACGAAGTAATAATATCCCTCGTCCATCTTCTGAATGGGGTAAGCAAGCTTCTTCTTGCCCCAGCTGGAGTCAACAACTACATTGACTGCGCCGAATCTTTCGACGAGCTCTTTGCAGTTATTGACGACAGCAGCTCTCGCTTCATCATCAATCTGCGCATTCACAACAACGGCTAACTCGTATTTGCTCATGTGCTTCTACCTCCTTCTGGTCTCCGGCTTCTGCCTTTCCGGCAGAAACAAGGAAAAATTTGTTCACGCTGCCTGCGTTCTTTGTAAAAAAGGCGCAAAGACAGCAGGGATAAAATCCCCACGGACTTACATAATAGCATGCGTCCGCCTGAAAGTTCAAGTAAAATTTTACGGGAGCTGTAATTAATCAAGGCTCCCGAGAACTTTACCGATACTGTCCGAAATAACAAGATCCGCCTGCGAATCACGGCTGGTCGCGCTTTTATTAATCAGGACAAGCTTATGGCCCTGGTAATAATCGATCAGCCCTGCTGCCGGATAAACGACAAGAGACGTTCCGCCGATAATCAGAACGTCCGCATTCGTGATTGCGTCCACCGCGCGATTTAAGGTGGTCATGTTCAGGCCTTCTTCGTACAGAACGACATCCGGCTTTACGGGGCCTCCGCACTTTTCGCACTTCGGCACCGCGCCGCCTTTGCTGTGATCGATCATATACTGCACATCGTAAAACGCGTGGCAGCGCTCGCAGTAATTGCGAAGGACACTGCCGTGCAGCTCCAGAATATTGTCCTCGGGCGCTCCCACAGCCCTCGCGGCCGCCTGATGCAGGCCGTCAATGTTCTGCGTGATGATCGCCTTCAGTCTGCCTTCCTTCGTCCACTGTGCAAGCTTCAAATGTGCGGCGTTGGGCTTTGCGTTTCTGCCGGGCAGAAGGATCTTGTCCCTGTAAAACCGGTAGAACTCGCCGGGGAGCTGCCGGTAAAACGTATGACTTAAGATGGTCTCCGGCGGATATTTGTAGTGCTGGTTGTAGAGACCGTCCTGTGAACGGAAATCGGGTACGCCGCTTTCCGTCGAGACGCCCGCGCCGCCGAAGAAAACAACATTTTCGCTTCCCCGGATCAGTTGATTCAATGTCCGGATTTTGTCCTCTTCTGTCATGTTTCCCCCATTGCCTGCCGGGGGCAGCCGCGTTTTCAGCGCGATCCCGTGGCAGCCGCCCGCAGGCCTTGCAGATCCAAATTACATAATTCTGTGAATCCAGCCTTCGGGAGCCTCAAGCTCGCCTTCCTGAATGCCGAGCAGCGTCTCGCGCAGCTTTGTCATCCAGGGGCCCATCTTCTCCATGCCGGAAGCAAGTGTGATGTCCGTGCCATGGTCATTGATCTTTCCGATCGGGCTGATGACAGCCGCGGTACCGCACAGGCCGCACTCCTTGAAGTTTCCGTCCCGGACTTCCTTGAAGTAGACCGGTCTTTCATCGACCTTCATGCCAAGGTAATGCTCCGCAACATAGACAAGGCTTCTTCTTGTGATCGAAGGAAGAATCGAATCCGACTTGGGAACAACAAGTGTATTGTCCTGATCGACGAAGAGGATATTTGCGCCGCCGGTTTCCTCGATCTTCGTTCTTGTTGCCGCGTCCAGATAGATGTTCTCGGCAAATCCCTTTTCATGCGCGTCCACAATCGCCTTCAGAGACATCGCGTAGTTCAGGCCTGCCTTGATATTGCCGGTACCGTGCGGTGCCGCTCTGTCATAGTCCGTGACTCTTACATAAATCGGCTTCGCGCCGCCTTTGAAATACGGTCCGACCGGCGTCGTGAAAATTCTGAACTGATAGTCGTCCGCGGGCTTTACACCGATGACCGGGCTGATCCCGAAGACATAAGGTCTGATATAGAGCGTCGCACCTGTTCCGTACGGCGGAACCCATGCCGCATTGGCTTCGACAACCTTATGTACGCCGTCCACGAACTGTTCAACGGGAACCGGCGGAATTTCAAGACGAAGCGCGGAATCATACATTCTCTGTGCGTTCAGATCGGGGCGGAAGCATACGATATGTCCGTCCTTGGTCGTATAAGCCTTTAGGCCTTCAAAAACAGACTGTGAATACTGCAGAACGCCCGCGTCCTCGCTCATCACAATCTTGTCATCTTCTGTCAGTGCTCCCTCATCCCAGCAGCCTGCCTTCGCCGTATAGTTCGCGACATAGCGGTAGTCTGTCCTGATGTAAGCAAAACTCAGATTTTCCCAGTCCAGATTTTTCTTCTCCATGGTTTTCACTCCTCTTACGTCTGTCCGTATGATCATATGTCAGGTCCGCGGCTGCTGCGCTGCGGGGGCCTTTTGCCGGCTTTGTCCGTGTCTTCCGATGGAAAACAGTGCGGATTACAGATAAATATACCACCATCCCCCTGTGTTTTCCATAGAAACGGCGAGCGGGACGGTGGTATTCATATATAATCACGACATCTTTTTCGAAATACTATCTGTTTTTCCCCGCAGCGAATTTTCCCGCAAGTACGGCGAGCGCCGTCGTAATCAGCATATCCGGCAGCGTGTTTCCGAGCGGCAGATCCACTTTCATCAGGAGTCTGTACAAAACAAACCCGGCCGCCCACACAAGCATTGAGCGGACGCTGCACTTCTCTTCAAAGTGATCCTGCTTCAGAATGAAATAGTCTGCAATCTGCACCGCGATCATCGGCGCGAAAACAGAACCGATCAGATACAGAAACGGCGTGATGTCGTCCATGTTGAACAGCGCGGCGAGTACCATGCCGAGGATTGTGACCGCGAACGCGGTTTTTCTGCCGTCGAAGCGGAAGCGCTTCTTAGCTTCCTCCGGCACCCCGGAGCTTTCCGTCAGCGACTCGGCGGAAATACCGGCAGACCAGGCATCCAGAAATGTCGTCGTAACCGTGGACAGAATCAGAATGACAAGCGCTGCCGCGCCAAGTCCCGCGGCAGCCAGAACATTTGCGATATTGCTTTCGCCTGTATAGATAGCCGAGCCCATGCCGATCACATACATCCAGACCGAAATCAGTCCGTAGGTAATGACGCTCGCGGCTGTCGCAGCAACAGGCTTTTCCGCTTCTCTTGTGTAATCACTGATAAGAGGCAGCCAGGACAGCGGCATTGCGACCGCAAGCTCCACGGCGCTGCCGAACGAGATCGCATCTCCCGCTGCAGGCGCCGCACTTCCCGCGCCTCCCCGGAAGATGATGACGCTCAGAACGATCGAAAGAATGAACAGCGCGGACATCGAAATCTTATTGATAATGCCGAGATTTGTAATGCCGACTGCAATCCATAAAAGGATCAGACCGCCGATCACAAGGCACCAGAGAAAAGATCCGGAAAGTAACCCGCGGGAGCTTCCTCCGAACAGACTTTTTGTCGCATCCGCGCCGTCATAGATCATGATCGCGGTCCAGCCGACCAGCTGCAGCACATTGATGGCTGCGAAGAAAACGCCGCCTCTTTTTCCGAAGCTCATTTTCGTGGTTTCCATCGCGCTGCGCCGCGTTCTGCCGCCGATAATCCCGGCGAGAAACATCATGACACACCCGATGACATGCCCGGTCAGAATGGCCGCGAGCCCTTTCGCAAAACCAAGCGGCGCGAAGTACGTTCCTGTTAAGATCTCGGCAATGGAAACGCCGGCGCCGAACCAGATGAGGGCCGACTGAAACGGGGTCAGTTTTTTCATGCGTTCGCCTCCTCTGCCGCGTCCGGCATTTCCATAAATCTTCCGGAGAAGGCGAACGAATGATTCATCGGACCGCTCCCGTGTCCAAGATCCAGCATTGCGCCGAGCGCGCCCGAGATATAGGCTTTTGCGCGTTCAACCGATGTATCGAGGTCAAAGCCTTTGGCAAGATTCGAGGCAATGGCGCTCGAGAGCGTGCAGCCCGTGCCGTGCGTATTCGGGTTGTCGATCCGCTTTCCGTAGAACCACCGGTAAGAGCCGTCCCGGTACAGAAGGTCGTTCGCGTCGCTGACATTGTGTCCGCCTTTGCAAAGAACCGCGCAGTGATAGTTCCTGCTGATCTTTTCCGCCGCGCGGATCATATCCTCCGGCCCCCGGACTTCCATTCCCGAGAGCACTTCGGTCTCCGGAATGTTCGGCGTCAGAATTGTCGCGAGCGGAAGCAGCTCTTCCCTGAGTGTGCGCACCGCCTCGTCGCTGATCAGTTTCGCGCCGCTAGTCGCGACCATGACAGGGTCCACAACAATAAATCCAGGCTTGTAAAACCGCAGCCTTTCCGCGATCACGCGGATCAGGCTGCTCTTCGATACCATACCGATTTTTACCGCATCCGGGAAGATATCCGTAAATACTTCGTCCAGCTCCGCTTTCAAAAATTCGGGAGTGGCGTCCATGATTGCCGTAACGCCGGTCGTATTCTGCGCAGTCATTGCCGTGATGGCGCTCATGGCGAAAACGCCGTTGGCCATCATTGTTTTGATATCTGCCTGAATGCCGGCGCCTCCGCTGGAATCACTTCCGGCGATTGTTAATGCTGTTCTCATTCTTTACCTCCTCTGCCTTTCCGAGAAACAATGCACTAATTTTCTATACCGGCAGAAGGTGGTGCCCCCGGCCTGCCGGTGGTTCCGTTATCCGGAACCTGTCACTGTGCAAGCTCTCTGAGCTTGCCAAGCGCGTGCGTTTTTAAAAGAATTCCGATCAGGACCGCCGCGATGAGCGTACCTCCGGCCGTGCTGACAAGGAAAGGCACGACATAAGTGAACAGCGCCGCTTCCTTACCCATCAGATAAACCGCGACAGGGTATGCGAGAAGTCCTCCCAGAATGCCCGTGCCGGCGACTTCCGCGATGTAGGTCGGAAGGAACTTCCTGGTTTTAGAAAAAACAAGCCCGCAGCAGAGCGCGCCGACCATGCTCCCCGGAAACGCCATCAAGGTTCCGGTTCCCATAAGATTCCGTATGAGAGACGCGCAGAACGCGATGCCGACGCCCCAGAACGGTCCCAGAAGAACCGCCGAAAGGATGTTCATCATGTGCTGCACGGGGAAGCATTTCGAAGCGCCGACCGGAATATAGAATCCCGACAAAACAATAATCAGCGCGACCATCATCCCTGACGCCGCCAGTTTTTTCAGTGTTTCATGTTTCATAATCTATTTCCTCCAGTTCATAAGAAAATGACCGGTGTTACACAAGTCCTTCCGAAAGCTTTTTAAGCTCCGAAGCCGCCTCTTCTATATCGTCCGCCGCAAAGAGTGCGGATACGACCGCGACGCCCGAAAGCCCCGCGCCATGCAGCTCCTTAATATTCTCTTTTGTGATGCCGCCGATCGCGCAGACCGGTATCCGCACAGATGACGTGATCACCTTGTACTGCGCGCGGTTAATCGGCTTTGCGTCTTTCTTGGTGGCGGAGCCGAACGCAGCGCCGCAGCCGAGATAATCGGCGCCTTCTTCCTGTGCCTGCAGCGCTTCCGAAAGATTATGCGCGGTCGCGCCGACAATCCGCTCCGGCCCGAGAAGCTTTCTTGCCTCAAGGACGTTCATATCCGACTGACCGACATGTACGCCGTCCGCGCCGCTCTCCAGGCAGACCCGGACATTGTCATCGATAATCAGAGGCACGCCGTATCTTCTGCATACGGCCAGCACCTGCACCGCCTCTTCCGCAAGGCTTTCGCTGTCCATCTCTTTCTCGCGCAGCTGCACAAGCGTAGCGCCGCCTTTGAGCGCTTCCTCCACGGCCTCCGGAAGCGTCTTCCCTCGCAGCCATCTTCTGTCCGTGACAGCATAGACGCGCAGCATCTCTTCATTGAATCTCATGACATAAATCCTCCTGCAGGCCGCGCAGCGCCTCTTACTCCATCCGGCTGACCGCATCGATGAAAAAGGTTTTAAACGATGCCGTCCCTGCCTTTTGATCCGACAGCGTGCGCTCCTGTGCAATTTCCGCCGCTTCGCCATACGCCTGCAGCACTTCGTGCACGGCCAGTACATCCGCGGCGCCGGCAGGCTGCTCCCCTTTCGAAGAAAGGCTCTTCCGGTTTCCCGCAAGCGCCGCCGCGATCAGGCCGCCCAGCATGCATCCCGCGCCGGTGATCCTCTTCTGCATCGCGCAGCCGGTGCGGCTTTTCAGTACCGTTTCTTTATACACAGCCAGATCTTCTTCGCCCGTAACCGCGATCACGGCGTCGAGCTTTTCCGAAAGTCGCCGGATACTGTCCGTATCCGCGGATACATCGGCGCTTTCAACGCCGCGTGCTTCGAACGAAACGCCGCAGAGGGCCGCCGTCTCCGACCGGTTCGCGCGGACGCAGTCCACCCGCACCTGCCGCAGCAGCTCCTTCAGGAAACGCTTTCGATATTGCGAAGCGCCTGCGCCGACAGGATCCAGAACGACCGGAATTCCCTTTTCATTTGCAGCCCGTCCTGCCCGGATCATCGCGCGCAGCTTCTCGTCACAGGGCATACCGGTATTGAGAAGAAGTCCGTCCGAAAGAAGCGTGATCTCCCGCGTTTCCTCCGGATTGTCCGCGCAGATGGCGAGCGCACCGCTGGCGAGAATCATGTTGACAACGTCATTCATCGTTACCGGATTTGTAATTGCGTGAATCAGGGGCTGCCGCGCGCGTACGGCCGCGAAAACAGAACTGGGCATCAAAAAACCTCCCGGGACACCGGGAGGCTGCGCGTTATCAGATAATCTGCTTCCTTACGCCGGTATTATCCGGTTCAAGTAATAAGGGTCCCCGCGAATGCGGAGTCTCAGCGTCAGCGCCCCTAGCGATGTTCATTTATGAATTTGGAATCCGGACGAAACCGTCCACAGCTATTAACCTTACTTCAGCGCGTTCCGGATGTCAAGATATACCGTGTGCCGACCCTGCGGCTGCGGTGCTGCCCGGCGGCACGCCACGGTCATCTTTCCGCGGCATTACCTTGTCATCTTCTCTTTCGCCATCTTCCTGCCGCGCAGCAGAAGATGCACCTTTCTTACGGTTACGGGCGCTGCTGTCAGAAGAAGCAGATACAGCTTCTTCTTTGCCCCGATCAGAGGGCTTGCGCACATAACGCGTAAATTGCGGCGCAGATACCCGCAGACTTCCGTGTAAAACAGATTCTGCCGGTTCATGTCCCGGACCGGGACATGCAGCAGATAATCGAGCCGTTCGATCAGCGCGAATGCCTTCGCGGCATCCGAAAGCTCCGGATGCTCCGGCACAATCTCCTCCTCGACCTTGTCGGCCTGCCGCACGATGTCCACATAGGCTTTGGAAAACTGAGCTGCGCTTCCCCTTCTCGTCGCGCTTCCCGCGCGGTGCACGACGCGGTAACCCGTGGATGGCAGATTCACGACACCGGCGATCCGGCCGCACAGCCGCATCAAAAGGCCGAAATCTTCTCCGAGCGTTTTTTCCTCGAACAGATTCTCCCGCAGAAGCCCTGCCGGCGTCAGCTTGGTACACATGGACGAGTCCCCGGTATACAGAAGGAGCGACCTTGCGAAATCAGACGCCCGGATCCGGGTGACAGAGGCAGGCGGTATCACCGCGTCCGGCAGGCGTTTTCCTTCCTCGTCAATTTCTTCGCGCCCCGTCTGGATAAGAAACGGCTTTCCGGAAAACGCATCTTTTGCTCCCGTGTCTGCTGCCGGAGCGGCGTCTGTTCTGCCGGCCTTCGCCAGCTCTTCTCCGGCCTGCAGATATCCCGCAACCAGCGTTTCATACATATCGGGGTACAGAAGATCGTCCGAATCGGCAAAACCGATCAACGCGCCCTGCGCCGCAAGAATCCCCATGTTTCTCGCGGAACCGGCTCCGCCGTTTTCTTTGGTCAGGACTTTGATCCTGCCATCTTCCTGCGCCGCTTCGCGGCAGATCGCAAGTGACCGGTCCCTCGATCCGTCATCCACCAGAATGATTTCCAGATTGCGGTAAGTCTGGCCGCGGATCGAGGACAGCGTTTTCAGAAGATACTTCTCCGCGTTGAAAACCGGCACAATCACCGATACTAACGGCTCCTGCCCCGCGGAGCTGCCGCCCGCCGTCATATGCCGCCTCCGGTGCTGAGCATGCCGGACACCGTCTTTTCGAGCCGCATGACCGGCACGGAAAGAAACGGCTTCAGAACCGGCGCCGGGCTTAACGGCCCTTCCATTGCCACATCGCGCATCGGGTCTTTTCCGTCTTTGAGGCTGCGGCAGAACGGAACGAGCCGCTTTGCCGCGACCTCCTCGTTCCAGATTTCACCGATTGTTCTTGCCGCGCCAGCGCCGAGGCGGTACATCAGATCTTTATTGGTGATGACCGCATAGGCTTTTGCCAGAAAATCATCGTAGTTCTCCCGGTTGTAGATTACGCCGCTGACTCCGTTCCGGATAAGAACCGGGACGCAGCCTGCTTCGGAACCGGCGATCACGGCGCATCCGCTGTTCATCGCTTCGTTGACAACCGCGCCCCAGCCTTCGCCGTGATCGCTCGTAAACAGAAAGACACGGCTCTTTTCCATAATGCCGCGCACTTCATCTGCCGGCAGGAAGCCATGAAAAGTCACATTATCTTCAATTCCGTTCTCCTGCGCGAAACGCCGGCACTCCTCGTCCTTGTCTCCGGCGCCGATCATGTTCAGATGTATGAGAACTCCCATGTCCTTTAAGTCCTTCGCAAGGCGAAGCGCGAACTCGGGGTGTTTGAGCTCCAGAAAGCGGCCGGCCCAGGTGACTTCGATTGTTTTGCCGTGCTGCGCATCGTCCTTGATCTTTTCGAGCTCGCCCGGCGCGTATCTTCGCAGCTGCGGGAAATATCCCCAGCGCAGCATTTTCCCCGGAAACGCGTGAATCAGTGAAAAGTCCGAAGCCACATAGGCTCCCGCGCAGAACAGATAGTATGGTTTGTCCCGGAACCTGACGAAATTTCTGTATTTGTCAACCAGTCCGCGAGGGGAGAACATCCGCCACTGCCCTTCCCTGTACAGCCGTTCGCTGACGCAGACAAGCGGCTTCCCCTCCGCTGCGCGCGCGCGGATTTCCGCGGCGACTTCCGGCGCCCAGCCGTACAAAACAACGTCGCTGTCCCGGATAAGCGCCCTCGCGCCTTCCGGATCGTCGTACAGATATCTTACAAAACCGAGGCCGTCATAATCTTCCCAGCCCATCTTCTTTCGTTCTTCTTCCATCGCCTGCGTCTGGATAAAGGTAAAATCCACATCTTCCTCTTTCATGACGGCTTCGCAGAACGGAAGCTGATGGTGGTTCATATAATTGGAAACAAGTGTTATGGAAATACTGCTCATGCTGTTACAGAATGCTCCTGTAAATTTCAATCAGCCGCCGGAAATTCGTGTCCGGATTATGCACAATCAGCGCGCGTTCCCTGGCGCTGCTCCCGAGCCAGGCGGCGAGATCGTTGTCGAAAAAAATTGTTTTGACGCCTTCGGCAAGTTCCATATAACGGCCGCCCGGAAACAGAATTCCTTCGTGGCCGTCGTCAATCAGATCACCGATGCCGCCGACCTTTGCCGCGACGACCGGCATCCCGAGAAGCATCGCCTCACAGACCGAGTTCGGCGAATTCTCGATGATGGACGAACAGACAAAAACATTCGAGTGGAGATACTGCTGCTTCATCTGCTCCGCGTTCAGCTTCCCCAGCATCGTAACATGCGATGACAGCCCGTTCTCGCGGATCAGCTTTCGAAGGTAAAGTCCGTAGGAGGTGATCCACAACGGCATCGGGTACTTTTTCTTTTCGGGAAGGACGCCGCCGACATTTCCGATAATGCTGTTGCCCGCGACATACAGATGCGCGTCCGGAAAGTGCCGCAGAATTTCCGGCATTGCCTGCAGCATATAGTGAAAGCCCTTGAGCGGATAGTCTCCCTGACTCAGGAAAATGCTGTGCGGCTGCATGTCCCCGGCGCTCCACTCTCCGGTATAGAATTCAGGCCGCATCGTCTCATTCATGAAATGGTAGACCGCGTCCGGATTGATTTCGGACGTAACTCTCCTGTCAAACGAAGTGCGCCCTGTGATATGCGCGGTATGCCGCAGCGCCTGCTCCTCCATCCGCGCGCGGATCCGGAATTTGTGCCGCTGCATTTTCAACGAGTCGTTTTTCACACGGTCGCGGAATGTCTCTCTTCGCTGCACACTGTACGGCAGATCCGCCATATAAGCGTCCGCGATGCTGCAGCAAAGACCCTGAATACCGATCAGCGTCCGCTCCGGATGTCCGAACGAGCGCACCATTGCAAGCGTGTGCGGAAACTCCGTGCCGAAGATATGCACGATATCCGGCTTGAAGTCCTTGAGAATCGCAAAGAAACGATCCTCGAGCGCGTGGTCGTAGACTTCCGGCGTGTTCAGGTTTTCATGAAATCCGTAGAAAACAGCGCCGTCCACTTCCATCCTGCAGTCCCCGGGATTGTCCGGCACCGGACAGCAGACGCCAAGATCAACGAGCCTCGTACTGCTTCCGCCGCGAAGAGGCTCGCTGACCAGCCGTTCAAAGCTTCCGGTCAGCCACCCTTCGCGGTTGGAATAGGGCAGCCCGCAGGCTTTCGCGAAAGCCGGAAGCATGATATTGCATAACCAGAGTACTTTCATAGTCTTTTATCCGCCGTAGAAACGGTTTCTGATCCTGTCATAAAGCGCAGCCGTATGTTTTCCGTGCGCGATCTTCTCGCGCAGCGGCTGCAGGGTAACGATCATATACGTCCTGTAAAGGAAGCGTTCTTTGCCTGTAAAATACATCCGCGCGATCTCTTCATGTTCCCGCGCACTTCTCTCCCGGTTCTTTTTCGTTTCCGAAAAGCCGCCGCCTTCGTAGTCGCAGATCACAAGATCCAGCCGGACCGCGGCCGCGCCCTTCTTCATGACACACCAGAGGAAATGCTCATAGTCCGCGCGCACCGCGAAGTGCAGGTCAAACGCCCGCTCCGCGAACAGTTCTCTGCCGTAAAAACAAGCCTGATGGCAGGGCAGCGACCGGTACATCGCAAAATGGCTCATGGACGGCGCCGCAAAGACGGTCTGTCCTGTTCTGCGCTCCAGCACATGTCCGTAAAAGATCGCGGGAACGGACTGCCCGTCTTCTTTCCGGCTGATTTCCGCGTGTACCTTTTCGAGCACAGCTTCCGAGGCCAGCAGGTCGCCGCAGTTCAGGAAATAAATATATTCGCCCCGCGAAGACAAAAGCGCGATATTCATGCCGTCGTATATGCCGCGATCCTTTCCCTGAATCAGGCGGATTCTCGGATCCTCCGGGAGCTTCGCTGTCGATCCGTCCGTCGACAGCGCGTCCTTTACTATGATCTCGTATTCTCCGAACGTCTGGGAAAGAATGCTCTTTATGGTAGCCGAAAGCTTTTCTCCGGCGTTATAGGAAACAACAATAATCGAGTAAAACGGTGTGTTCATTGGCTATCCTTATGGTGCGGCGCGCCGGGAAACAGCTCAGCGGATACTGCGCGATGGCGTCTGTGACATCTCGTGAAAAAGAAACGTCCTGTACGGCAGAATCCGGATGTCCGGCGCGGCAGCGTTCTTCAAAAACACGGCAAACACCAGAATCCCTGCCGCAAGAACCGCGCCTGTCAGCACCTTCCGCTGCCTGCTTTCCGCAGGAAGCAGGGATAAAACATCCGGCAGCAGGAAAATCTGCGTCATCGTCAGGTAGTAACAGATGCGCGAAAGCTCGGGAATAAACCAGCCGAAGACATACAGAAGAAGTGCCATGGCCGTGCAGTTGATATAGAAAACCCGCGCGCGGCCGCGTGTACCCGCGGGACTTTCCAATGTCTCCCGCGCCTTCCCTGTCCTGACGAGTATTCCAAGCGCGAGAAGCAGCACCAGCGTGCAGCGCAGAATGTTCCCGGCGCTCGGCCGGCCGCCGGCAGCGAGGATTTCCGTTCCCTCATACGAGGGATATAGCTTTCTTACAAGCACCATGACCGGTTCTTTAAACAGCAGCATTCCCGCTCCGAAAAGGGCCGGCACCACGGCCTGCCATTTTCTGAAGACATGCAGAGCGAGCGGGTAGAAAGCCAGTACAAGCAGCGCGGATTTATGAAACAGTGCCGCGAGGCCGACCAGTAAAAGGAACCACACGTACTCCCGCCGCAGAAAGAAATACAATGCGAAAAGAACAATCGAAAGCGCGAAATAATACCGCACCGTATTATAACTCTGAAAATAATAGCCGGACGTCAGAAACACAAAAAGCGTAAAGGCAAAATCCGGCGAGAGCCTTTTCATGGCAAGCAGGAAAAAGAACACCGTGAGAACCGCGTAAATTGCAAACAGCAGCAGGTAATTCTCATATCCGCAGAGCGCGTAGACAAGCCTCGCCAGCCGGTTAAAGCCCGGTTCCGTCGGTACCACGGCCCGGGAAGCCACGAGGTGAAACACCTCGACGTAGCGCATATAGTCATTGCCGGTTTCCTGCCGGAGCACGGCGGGGACTGCCAGCACAAGGAAAATCGTAAAAAGGCAGGCTTTTCCGGAACGCTCATGTTTTCGCGCGTAATATGCAGGCAGCAGCGCCGCCGTTGTGATCAGAATATACAGAATCAAGCTTCCTTCATTCCTTTGACCATCAGCTTGTACGCCTGCCGTACCGGAATCTGCCGGCACATCAGCGCCCTGTGCGAGAACAGGAAGCGCAGCGCGAACGGCCGCTGCATATGCCCGTACAGGTAGTGATACAGGACGCCCCTGTCATAGAAAAACTTCTCGTTGTACCCTTTGAACCAGGTAGACTCCCCGTTCTTTCTCGCTCTTTCATGCCCGATCGAGACTGCGGCCGCGTAAATCTTCAGGCCTTTCTTTAAGCAGTCATGAATGAACAGGCTGTCCTCTCCGTTACTGTACTGCGCGCCTCCCCCGAACAGCAGCGAAAACCACACATTTGCCTTCCGAAGCGCACTCAGTCTGCAGCACATCGCGTAGGTAGGATAGCGTCCGTAGTTGTACCAGCGTACCCGTTTCCTTCTCGTGTTCTCGTAGGTCTGCCGGGATTCGACCGCGGCGACGTTGAACATGATGATGTCCGCGTCCTGCATCTGCTCAAATTCGCTGATGATCTTCGCCTCATAGTCATCGTCGTAGACAATGTCTTCATCCGCGAACAGAACAAGGTCACCGTCCGCTCGAAGCAGCGCATTATTGCGGTTTCTGCCGACGCCCCGGTCCTCGAACGCGTACGAGCGGACCAGCCGCCCCTTGCGCTCGAATTCCTTGTATGCGACCTCCTGACACTGGTTGCAGATCACGGCTTCCGTCGATATATTCATATGTTCCGCCAGCATGATGTCATTTTCCTGCACGGCGGCTACCAGTACCTGAACTTTCATCTGTAGTAATATCTCAAAAACTTTCCGTCCGCGTTCACAAAAAGAATGCCGGCCGGAGTAACATCCATCTTCCGCAGCTGCCGGACAAGCGCCAGCGTCCGCGCGGCATTTTCTCTGCCTGCCGGCAGGACGATGAGCGCTTCCATCGCCTGCGCGGCAGCCTCTGCAAACGAAGGGTCCGCGGGATCTCCCGAAGGCAGAAGTGCCGGCCGGTCAGCGCCGCTCTGCAGTTCTTTCCATCGCTTTGCCGCGCCTTCCGCGGTTTCCCTGCCCGATGCCGATACAAGCAGCAGCGGCTTTTCTTTGGACGCTGCTGCAAACTTCTCCAGATTGATTTTCGTCTGCGCGACAAGAAATGCCGGCAGTTCCCTGCTCCGGTTTCCGGCAAACACGCCAAGTACCGGAAGGCCCAGCACATCTTCTGCTTCTTCGGGAACATATACCCGTCCGCTCCCGGATTCAGCGATCCACAGAAGGCAGAAACCAAAGAGCAGTCCCAGAAACGCGCCAAGAAGCACCGCGTTCCTCGTTCGGTCATGGTACAGGACCGGCTCCGGTTCCGAAGCCGACAGAAACTCAATGCTGTCAAACTCTTCCCGCGCCCCCGCGAACGTCTGCAGGCCGTCTGTCAGGCCGCCAATCACAGCCGCGCACTCTTCCTCCGACTTCGCGTTCACTTCCGCGGTCATCAGGCGGATGTCCGAAATCAGGGTGATCTGTGTATCTTCCCGTGCCTCATCCATCGTCATGCCGGCGGGAAGCTTTGCCGCGAGCGCGTCCCGGATCAACGGGTCCGAAAAAACAATGTCTTCCCAGGTCGCCGCGTTATAGTAGTCATACGTCTTCTGTGTTTTGTCGTTAAAGGCAAAGTGAATATAGTATTTGGCGGTCTGCCGGTACAGCTTTCTTCCAGGCTGCAGTAAAAGCGCGCAGTGATAGACAAGGCCGAAGAGGACAGCAAGAACCAGCGCCGCAAGCGGCACGATCCAGAGCCTGCGCAGCATACGCAGGTACAGCGAACGGCCGGAAACGGCACATGTATTCTGCTCTGTATCAGTTTCCCTCTTCATTCTTCCTCCGAGTGCATGGCTGTGACCTGTCCGTCACTGACGCCTTCCGTGCTCTCCGGCGTCAGCAGAATTTTCAGTGTCAGCAGCATCAGCTTGATATCCATCCATACACTGTAATTCTGAATATACGTCAGATCCAGCTTGAGCTTGTCATAAGGCGTCGTGTTGTACTTGCCGTAGACCTGCGCGTAACCGGCAAGCCCCGCCTTGACTTTCATCCGGAAAACAAATTCCGGCATTTCCTTCACATACTGCCGGATAATCTCCGGCCGCTCCGGGCGTGGACCGATGAAGGACATCTCGCCTTTTAAAATATTGATCAGCTGTGGCAGCTCGTCAATACGGACTTTCCTGATAAAATGCCCGACCGGCGTGATCCTGTCATCGTTCTGCGAGGCAAGCCTCGCGACACCGTCTTTCTCCGCGTCCACTTTCATGCTGCGGAACTTGATGATCCGGAATTCACGGCCGCCCTGCGTGCATCGCACCTGTTTATAGAAAACAGGTCCGTGGTCATACGCCTTGATCACAATCGCCGTAATGAGAAAGAACGGCGAAGTAATGATCAGAAGAAGCAGCGAGCAGACAACATCAATGACCCGCTTCCAGAAGCGCTGGCGGAACGTCAGCGCGTACTCCCTTGTCATGTAAAGCGGCGTATCGAACAGGTGCATCTGGAGCGATCCCTTGATCAGCACATCCGGGATCTTCGGCATCATGTAGATACGGATGCCGTTCGCGTAGCAGGACTTGATGAGCTCGTTGCGGAAAGATGTCGGGATATCCCAGAGAACAACGCCCCTGCCGTCCTTTAAGATTTCTTCCTGCACCTTCTCCATCCCGGCGCTGATATCAATCGTCCGCGCGATGACATACTTGTCGGGGCGGGTCCCGAACTTGCGCATGATCTCTTTGATGTCGCGGCTGCCGTGAATCAGGGAAAGAGAGAGCGGCGGAAATGCCCTCTTATATGCCCTGTCGCAAAAGCCGACCCAGACAACCGCGAACGCAATCTGCGCCGCCGTCAGAACGAGCAGCGGCACCGCAGGCAGCAGCCAGTTGCGCAGCAGCGAGTCCTCCAGATACGAGATCACGTTTACGGCAAGCAGAGAAAAGCTCTGGGACAGAATGACATCTGCCTTTTTCATGTAGCCCGCGTTGAATCCTCCGTAGGTCGCCATGAAAAACAGCAGCAGAATAAAATAAATCACCAGCACCAGCGCATGCCCGTTAAAGTAGAATTTCAGGCGCAGCCGCACGAGCGGATAATAGTACCGGAACCAGATCAGGGCGTAACCTGCCACCTGAATCAGAATCCCCAGCAGCGGCAGCTCCATCGCGATGATTTTCCGGATTGCGTTTGTTTTGCTCTTCATGCCTTTGTATCCTCTGTGCCGGGCAAAGCATGATCCGCAGCGTCCTTCCGGACGCCGGAAGCCGCGTCATCTGCCCGCACGGCAGCTTCTCCGCCAAGCTCCTCCCGCAGAATATAAATCGGGCGCCGTTTCACCTCAAGGTACGTCTTGGAAAGGTACTGACCGATGACACCCAGCATCAGCATCTGCAGTCCCGCGATCAGGAGCATGATGCAGATTGTGGACGGCCAGCCGGCGACCGGATCGCCGAAGATGGCTGCCCGCAGGAAGACAAAAACCAGCATGACAATCGCGACAAAAGACAGCACAAATCCCATGACTGCCGCGAAGGTCAGCGGCATGCTCGAAAAATCGATAATTCCGTCCACAGCATACGCAAACAGACTCCAGAAGTTCCATTTCGTCTCGCCGTGCAGACGTTCGATGTTCTCAAATTCAATCCATTTCGTCCGGAAGCCGATCCAGCCGAAGATTCCTTTGGAAAAACGGTTGTACTCCTGCATCGACAAAACAGCATCGACCATCTGCCTCGTCATCAGCCGGTAGTCTCTCGCGCCGTCCACAAGGTCCGCGTCCGAAAACTTTTTCATCAGGGCATAGAAGCGCCTCGCGAAGAACGAACGGATCGGCGGTTCTCCTTTCCGGTCCACGCGCCTTGTCGCCGCGCAGTCATAGCCTTCTTCTGTGACTGCCTTGTAAAGCTCCGGCAGCAGCGCCGGCGGGTCCTGCAGATCGGCGTCCATCATGCAGACATAGTCGCCCCGGGCATGGGAAAGCCCCGCGTAGATGCCGGCCTCCTTCCCGAAATTGCGCGAAAACGAAATCAGACGGATATGCCTGTCTTTTTCGATCAGCTCTTTTACCTTGTCCGCTGTATGGTCCCTGCAGCCGTCATCGATATAAAGGATCTCGTAGTTCAGATCGTTTGCATCGAGGAATGGTTTGTTTTTCATGAATTCCTCGTAAAACGGGAAGACATTCTCTTCCTCATTGTAGCAGGGAACAACCACGCTGATAAGCTTCATTCCGTCTCCTTCTGTTTCCGCTTCGCCGCCTTTTCGTTCTGCTCATAGTACCGGCAGTACTGCGTGAGAAAACATTCCCCGCAGCGCGGCGTCGGCGCCTTGCAGATTTCCCGCCCGAGTGTGATTCCCTGCAAATTGATGAGAATCCAGTGGTCTTCCGGCAGCGCCTTCATGAGGTCCCGCTCGACTTTGGCAGGCTCTGTTTCCTTCGTAAGTCCGAGCCGCCGCGAGATACGCCCGACATGGGTGTCCACGACAATGCTCGGATCATGATAAATATTCCCGCGGATGACGTTGGCGGTCTTCCTGCCGACGCCCGGGAGCGACGTCAGTTCTTCGATCGTCCGCGGCACCTGCCCTTCGAAATCGCTGATCAGCTTCTTCGCGCAGGCGATCAGATTCTTCGCCTTGCTGTGATAGAAGCCGATCGAGTGAATGTCCTGTTCCAGCTCGTGAAGATCCGCGTCCGCAAACGCCTGCACATCCTTGTATTTGACATACAGATCCTTCGTCACCATGTTGACGCGCGCATCCGTGCACTGCGCAGACAGTATCGTTGAAAATAAAAGCTGCCACGCCTTGTCCGGCGCATAGTCGAGCGTAGCGCCAAGGTCTGTTCCGTAATGTTCATCCAGAAGGCGGAGAATCCCCTCCACCCGTTCTTTCTTCGTCATTTCTCTTTTGTAAACTCCCTCGGGCCGCTGCCGATCTGCAGCATATAGAAGGAAGCCGGATATCCGACCTTCTTAAGATATACCGCGCCGATTTTCTCTTTAAACTCGTCCGTGGCTTCGTCCTTTACGATGCTGACCGTGCAGCCGCCGAAGCCGCCGCCCGTAATACGGGAGCCGAGAACGCCCGGAATCTTCCATGCCTCTTCCGCGAGAATATCCGCTTCCCTGCAGGAAGTTTCATAGTCGTCCCGGAGAGAAACATGCGACTCGTTCATAAGTTTTCCGAACGTTACAATGTCGCCTGCCTTCAGCGCCGCAACCGCCCGGATGGTCCTCTGGTTCTCGTAGACCGCGTGTTTTGCCCTTCTGCGGCAGACCTCATCCGTAATCAGCATCTTGTTCGCTTCAAATTCCCCGATGGAAAGATCACCGAGCGTCTTTACGGGAAGTTTTGTCTGCAGATCTTTGAGCGCCCGCCTGCACTGCTCCCTGCGCAGATTGTACTCGGAGTCCACGAGACTGTGTTTCTTGTTCGTGTTCGTGATCATGAGCTTCATGCCGTCCAGCTCGATCGGAGCATACTCGAACTGCATCGTATTCGTGTCGAGAAAAATCGCGTTTCCCTCTTTGCCCATCGCGGAAGCGAACTGGTCCATGATGCCGCAGTGCATGCCGTTGTATTCGTTCTCCGACTGCTGACCGATGAGAGCCAGCTCTTCATTCGTTACGGAAGCGATTCTGCTGCCTTCTTCACCAAAAAGGCTGCGCAGTACAAACCCGGTCAGGACTTCGAGCGACGCCGAAGACGAAAGGCCCGCGCCTGCCGGAATGTCTCCGTAAATCACCATATCGAAGCCGTTTTCAACCGTATACCCTCTCTGATCGAATGCCCAGATAACGCCCTTCGGATAGCCTGCCCAGCCGGCCTTTTCAAGCGGCACAAGCTCGTCCAGCGATGTTTCCGTCACACCGGCATTCGGAAAGTTCGCCGAGTACAGCCGCACCTTCCTGTCATTTCTCTTTCTTGCCGCGGCGTAGGTTCCCAGACTGATCGCGCACGGAAAAACATGTCCCCCGTTATAGTCTGTGTGCTCCCCGATCAGATTAACGCGTCCCGGCGCGAAAAACAGCCGTACCCCCTCCGTGCCGCCGAATTTCTCCGCAAAAGCTTTTGTAACCAGTTCAGTCTCTTTCATAACAATTGCCCCTTCCGGAAATAATTGCATAATTATACGAAGTATATTCTAACAGCAAACGGGCAAATGGTACAGTGTCGAAGCGCGGTTCACAGGAGAGTGTCACAGCGCTGCGCAGGGAAATGGGACGGAGTGTCGCGCAGAGGAAAATGAAGAAAACTCCCCGCCCGGTAAAGCCCGGGACAGGGAGTCTGCTTCATATGGGTGTGCATTGTTTTGCTGCAAATAGGTGTTCCAGTTCAAAAGCTCAATCAGGCAGGCAGTATCCATCGATACAAGGATCAGATAACAGAGCCGCGTGAACCTGTGCGGCAGCCTTAAAAGGTCCGGCCCGACAGAATCCGGCCGCTTCGGCAGCACTGCCGATTGCATTTACGGATTGCGCAGAACCCCCACGCCCACAAGACCGGGGCCTGTGTTGATCGCCATCGTCGCTGTAATCTGCTGCTCGAACAGAATTTCCTTGTTCAGCAGCAGCTCATGGGACTGCAGCATGTTCTCCATCTCCATGGCTTCGGCATGCGCATCGCCCTCTTCCACGACAATCCACGAACGGTGTCCGAGGCAGAATTTAACCACCTCTTCCATGAGCCGCAGCTTCGCGAATTTCGTTCCGCGGATCTTGGCCACCGTATAATAAGTTCCGTTCTCATCGCAGGAAATCATCGGTTTGAGCCGGAGCAGATCGCCGACGGCGCCTGCCACCTTGCCGATTCTGCCGCCTCTTTGCAGATACTTGAGCGTATCCATATAGAAGAAGACCTTGCTGTCCGCGATTTTCAAAGGAAGTGCTTCCTTCAGCTCTTCAAAAGTCATGCCTTCCTGCAGCTTTCTGGCCGCCCAGATCGCGAACAGACCGGAGCCGATCGATATGTTCTTTGTGTCAAACGGAAAAACCTCGAGCCGTTCCTCTTCCGACGCCGCGAGCCGGATCGTGTTAAACGTGCCGGACAGACCGCTCGAAATCGTAACCGCAATGACTTTCCTGAATCCCTCATCGGCGAGCTTTTCGAACTCATCCGTCACTTCCGCAATCGAAGGCGTGGAAGTGGAAGGGAATTCTTCCGGGAACCTTTTGTAGACCATCATAGGATCGATATCCACGCCGTCCCGGTAATCCTTCTCGGGATAAATCACGCGAAGCGGAAGGATACGGATATCGTACTGTTCACGGATGACCTTGGGGATATCGCAGCCGGAATCCACAAGAATCGCTGTCTTCTGTTCGTTCATAGGTCTTTCCCCCGTCTGATAGACGTAGTATTCAAAACTACGTAAATAGCATACACTCCCCGTCCCCCTGTTTCAATGCAGTTTTAGAAAAATTAAGAAAATCGCGCCTGCGCGGTTGTAAATCTCCCAAGTGCTTTTATATTATAAGCAGAGAGTTTTGAATATGATTATGAAAAGCGGAGCAAATGCCATGACAATAAATGATTACCTGCAGCTTGACTGCGCGGGAACACAGTCTCTTGTAAGTCCCGGCGAAATCACCATCCGAAAGAAGGAAGGCCGCGCCTTAAAGGCTGGCGGCGCATGGATTTACGACAACGAAATCCAGACCATCGAAGGCGCCGAAAACGGCTCCATCGTCAGGGTCCTTGACTGGGACGGCTTTTTCCTGGGATACGGCTTCCTGAACATGAACTCGAAGCTGCGCGTCCGGATGCTTGCGAAGAAGCAGGAAAATGTCATCACGCCGGCCTTCATCTTCCGGCGCGTGGAAGACGCGTGGAATTACAGAAAGAAAGTTCTTTCGGTCCCCCGGCAAAACACGGAAGACGCCTGCCGCGTTATCTTCGGCGAGGCGGATTTTCTGCCGGGGCTGACAATTGACAAGTATGGTAATGTTCTGGTCGTGGAATCGCTCGCTCTTGGCCTTGAGCATCCCCTGCCCGGCATGCCGGAAGGCGTAACACTCAAGATCCTCTGCCTCGCCTGTCTCGTACAGCTTCTTTTCCGGGACGGTATCCGCGTGCGCGGAATTTATGAGCGGAGCGACGCGAAAGTCCGCGAGAAAGAAGGGCTGGAGCGCACAAAAGGCTACCTCTCGGAAGAATTTGACACGAACGTCCCGATCACCGAAAACGGCATCAAATATATCGTTGATGTGAAGGACGGGCAGAAAACCGGCTTCTTCCTCGACCAGAAATTCAACCGCCTCGCGATCCGGGGCATCTGCAGCGATGCGGCGGAAGTTCTGGATTGTTTTACCCATACCGGTTCGTTTGGTCTGAACGCGGCAGCAGCAGGAGCAGCGCATGTCACCTCGATTGACGCTTCGGAGCTTGCGATCGCGCAGGCGCGCGAGAACGCAGCGCTGAACGGTCTGCAGGATAAAATCACTTATGTGACCGGTGACGTCTTCGATTTTCTTCCCGAACAGGTACGGGAAGGCCGTCAGTATGACGTTGTGATTCTCGATCCGCCCGCTTTTACAAAGTCCCGGAATTCCGTCAAGGCAGCCGCGCACGGCTACCGTGAAATCAACGCCGAAGGCCTGCGGCTTGTTAAAAACGGCGGCTTTCTCGCGACCTGCTCCTGCTCGCACTTCATGGCGCCGGAGCTGCTGCGGCAGGCGATCGATCAGGCTGCGCATGACGCGCACAAACGCCTGCGGCAGGTCGAGTTCCGCCAGCAGGGGCCGGATCATCCGATCCTCTGGGAGAACGATGCATCCTATTATTTGAAGTTCTTCATTTTCCAGGTGGTTGACGAACTGTAAAGGCGCGACCGGAGAGACAAAATGGAACGATGGGATATCTACGATATTAACAAGCACAAAACAGGCCGCACCATGGCCCGCAACGACTGGACCATGCAGCCGGGTGACTATCATCTGACGGTCCTTGGCATCGTAACGAACAAGGCAGGTCAGTTTCTGATTACCAGACGCAAAATGGACAAAGAATGGGCTCCCGGCGCTTTTGAAGTGTCCGGCGGCGGCGTGCAGGCCGGCGAAACTTCTCTGGAAGCCGTAAAGCGCGAAGTCAGTGAAGAGACAGGGCTGGATGTGTCCCGCGCCGAAATTTCCCTGCTGCACACGTACAGAAATGACAGTCCCCGCGAACGGAACAATTATTTTGTGGACATTTATCATATCTGTCTGGATTTTACTCCGGAGGACGTCCACCCGCAGGAGTCGGAAACGGACGGCTTCCGGCTCGCAGACTACGAAGAGATCAAAGATCTTGGCGAGGCAGGGCAGTTCCTGCACTATAAGAGCATGCAGCCGGCATTCGCGAAACTCGTGCCGTCCCTGTAAACCTGCCGTCACTACCGGGCGTGCAACCGCGGGTTGACAAATTGAAAGGCGCGGGTGGTGTTTTGCCACTGTGCGAATGATATAAAGGACACGTAAAGATCAATCACACAGGCGCAAAGCACGGAGGAAGCAAATCATGATACTCGCTGACAAAATCACACAGCTGCGGAAAAAGGCCGGCATGTCGCAGGAAGAGCTGGCAGACAGGATCGGCGTATCGAGGCAGGCCGTCTCTAAATGGGAAGGCTCTCTCGCGGTCCCGGACATTAACAAGATCATCGCTTTGTCGGAGGTGTTCGGCGTAAGCACCGACTTCCTGTTAAAGGACAGCGCCGAGATGCCGCCGGACGCTCCCGGAGAGGCTGCGGACGCGGAAAACACCGGCCGTGAAGACAGCCCGCTTCACCCTGTCAGTCTCGAAACCGCGAATCTTTTCCTGCAGAACAATGAGCAGAACGCCCTCTTTATCGCCATCGGTGTAATGCTCTGCATCATTTCATCCGTCGTTCTGATCCTGACGGAAAGTCTGGCAGGAATTATCTTTCTGCTGCTTTGTGTCGGCATCGGCGTCATGATTTTTGTGTCGAGAGGACTGAAATCCGAAGAATTTAAATTTCTGGAAAAGGAACCGCTGGATACAGCGTATGGTGTTGAGGGCATGGTTCGGGAACGTCAGAAAAACTATTCCGGAACGTATATCCGGGAAATGACTATCGGCATAGGGCTTTGCGTCATCTCCTGTCTTCCGCTGTTCATCCTGTCCGGCATAATGGGAGAGGCGCGGGAAACGGTCGGCGTTGCTCTTCTTCTTGCTTTTGTAGGAGTCGGCGTATTCCTGATCGTCAAAACTTCCATCATCAGGAGCGGATATCAGGTACTGCTTGAGGAAGGCAATTATACCCGGAAGGCAAAACAAACCTCCCGCCAGATTGGCGGCATTTACTGGTCCGCGGTAACGGCGGCTTATCTGCTGATATCATTTCTGACCGGAAGATGGGATATGACCTGGATTATCTGGCCGGTTGCCGGCGTTGTTTACGGGATTTTATAGCAGGTTTTCATGCAGATGTGGGATGTTCCTGCGGATGCGGCGCTTCATGCAAATGCGGTGCTTCATGCAGGTGCGCCCCGATCATTCCTGACTGCCTGTATAAACGAAAACTCCGGAATTTACTGATCTTCAGCAAATTCCGGAGTTTTTCAGTCATCGAGGCGACAAGATTCGAACTTGCGGCCTCCGCGTCCCGAACGCGGCGCTCTACCAAACTGAGCCACGCCTCGAATTGTATCACTCTTACTTATCCTTTGTTCAGAGCAAGAGTAATAATACAATAATCCGCAGTGGTATGTCAAGCGGAAAGACATAAAGTTATTTGGCACGAAAGTTATTTTCATGACTTGCGGCGCGTGGCCGGGTGCCCGGCGGCATGTGCAATGCAATAGCGGCAGTATGCCCGGATTTGCATAGATAATCCAAGACGTTTTGCAAGGCACGGAGCCTATTGCCTGGATTCGGCCCGAATCCAGGCAATACCGCGACGTGCGATAGAAATGTCTTTAAATTTCTATGCAATACAATGCAGTGACGGCGTATTGCATGAAAAGCCCGGCCTGATCCCGGCCAATGCAGGCTCGTGGACTGCCATGGCTTGCCCGCTGACGCTGTATCGTTACCTGCACCGAGACGCAACAGCTTGCAATTCCTCCTGTATAAGAAAAATTTTGTTCGGATGGCAGGCCGGCAGGTTCTCTTTCTGCAAAATGTATCACTATTTGTGAAATTGTCCTTCCCCAGACAAATTTACATTTGCAGAATGCTTGCGAGAAGTGAGCTGTTTGGAAAAATTCCTTCTGTATAACAATTTTGCATTCCAGAGGATACGAAGATTTGTCTTCTCTATTTTTCTTACATGTAAAATTCCATCCGGATTCTGAAAGATGCTTGCAGAAGGATGTCCGTGTCCATCTGAAAATCAAATTTGATGGGCAGATGGATGTTAGAATGGATACATGCTAGTCACTGGCACTAATTTTCTCTACGCAGATGGAATTTGACACAGAGCAGTTCACGGAGTGGCCGGCCGCCGATCAAGAATCTTCCTTCTGCGGGCTGTCGCAGCGCCATAAAGGCCTGCCCGCGCCAACGGAGCCCGGCTGCACTCCTTTGTAAAGCCATCGCCTGTCGCCGCCTGCAGCCCGGCCGCACTCAAAGGTCCCGGCCTGCACACGCAATGCCCGCGCGCCCGCGTCGCAGGACAGGGCAGCCCCACCATACACACAGCCGGCCCCGGGATTCCCCCCGGGGCCGGCTGTCACTCACTTAAATATTCTCTTCTCCCGGCATCCTCCAGCCGAAATGATCCGTATGCAGCAGCTCCTCCGCCTTCTCCGACAAAGGCTTTTCAAGATAGTCGTGATAGAGCTTCTGAATGTCCGGATTTTCATGGCTGTAACGCAGCGGCAGTTTCTGATCTATCTTATACAGAACTTCTCCTCTGCTGCCGCGCCGGTCGATATCATCCTGATGCCGCGGCTGTCCGCCGCCGCCCGAGCATCCGTTCGGGCACGCCATGATCTCGACAAAATCATATTTCACTTCGCCGCGCACAATTGCCGTACACAGAAGATCCGCGTTCCGAAGGCCCGAAGCGACCGCAACCCGGATTTTCTCTCCTCCGATCTCCATCTCGAGCTCACGCCACGCACATTCTTCCGCGTGCCTGCCGCGCACCGCCTTGAACGCGTCCGGCTCCGGATTCTTTCCCGTGACAAAATATGCCGCCGAGCGGAGCGCAGCCTCCATAACGCCGCCCGTCACGCCGAAGATGACGCCGGCGCCCGTGTAATCCGCCATCGGATTATCGAACGGTGTTTCCCGGATCTGTCCTGCCTGAATATTCTCCATGTTGATCATGCGGACCACTTCTCTCGTCGTCAGCACGTAATCGACATCCGAAAGTCCCTCCGCATTCTTCATCGTCGGAAGCGCCGCCTCGGCCTTCTTCGCAATGCAGGGCATGATCGAAACCGTGCGGATTCTGGAAGGATCAATGCCTTCCTTTTCGGCAAAATACGACTTGATCACCGCGCCGAACATCTGATGCGGGCTCTTCGAAGTCGAAAGCTGGCTTGTGAGCTCAGGGTAATGGGTTTTGCAGAAACGTACCCAGCCGGGACAGCAGCTCGTGAACATCGGATATTTGTCCAGATCGCCTTTTCCCTTCCTTGCAAGGAACTCCGACGCTTCTTCCATGATTGTCAGGTCCGCGCCGAAACTGGTATCAAAAACATAATCAAAGCCGCACGCCTTCAAAATGCCGCAGAGCTTCTCGCTCGTCGCTTCTTCCGGAGACATACCAAGACTTTCGCCCCATGCCGTCCGGATCGCCGGCGCAATCTGCGCGACAGTAATGATATCTTTATTGTCAATGCAGCGCATCACGGCCTCGGTGTCGCTGCGCTCCTTGAGCGCGCCGGTCGGACAGTTCACAATGCACTGCCCGCAGAGCGTGCAGTCCGATTCCCGGATATCAAGCCCGTCATGCACATCTACCCTTGCCCACGCGCCGCCTGAAATCAGATCCCATACAGAAACCTTCTGCACCTTGTCACAGGTCTGAATGCACCGCATGCACTTGATGCAGCGCGTCGCGTCCCGCTGCAGCGGAAACTCCGCCGGCCAGTATGTACGCCTGCCCTTCGGAATGTCCTCATAAAATCCGTCCAGACTGATATTCATTTCGTTGCAGAGCGTCTGCAGCCTGCAGTTTCCGGACAGGACACACTGCGTGCACCTGCCGTCGTGCTGGCTCATCAGAAACTGCAGATTCGTTCTCGCTCTGCTTCGCACGCGCTGCGAATTCGTAACCACTTCCATGCCTTCGGCTGCCTTTGTGATGCAGGAAGGCACCAGCTTTTCTTCTCCCTTAACCTCGACGCAGCAGAGCCTGCAGGCGCCGATTTCGTTGATTTTTTCGAGATAACAAAGATGCGGAATCGAAATTCCGTGGCTTTCGGCTGCCGTAAGAATCGTCGTTCCTTCGGGAACGGAAAGCGAAAGACCGTTGATTTTGATGTTCACCATAGTTGTTACCATTCGAGCGACCTCCCTCCCCTGAACAGGCCGTAGCCGAAGCGGTCACAGCGAAGGCACCGCGAGCACTCCTGATATGCTTCCTCGTCTGACATTCCTTCCGTAACCAGTGAAAAATCCCCCTCGGTTCCTGAAAGCTCCCTGGCCTTGAGTACCACGCGGCCGCACGGCGGCATATTGTTCATCGGCGGCTCCGGCACATCCACAGCCACCGTGATCTTATGGTGATAGCCGAGGAAACTGTCAATATTGTCAGAGGCCACTTTTCCTGCCGCGACAGCAAGAATCACGGTAGCAGGCCCGGAAACCGCGTCTCCTCCCGCAAAAACATTTCCCGACTCCGGCACAAAGCTCGTTCGCTCGGCCTCGATGGCTCCTCTGTGTGTTTTCATACCGGCAGACTCAAACGGTTTGGAATGGATCGACTGCCCGATCGCAACAACCACGTAGTCGCAGGGAATCCGCACCGCCGGCTTGTCCGCGGAGCGCACGCCGGTTCTGCCGCCGCGCTGCACCGCCGAGATGATCTGCGGCTGTGCCCAGAATGCCCTGACTTTTCCGTTTTCATCAAGTTCGATATGATCCGGCGCCATGAGCGTACGGATATCCGCGCCCTCCGCCTGCGCTTCCTGCACTTCTTCCGGAAGCGCGGTCATATCTTCAATCCTTCTTCTGTACGCGCAGATGACCTTCGAAGCGCCAAGCCGCAGGCTCGTCCTCGTCGCGTCCATTGCGACATTTCCGCCGCCGACAACGACGACGCTCTTTCCGCGCATATCCGGGATTCTGCCCTCTCCGACACCACGCAGCATTTCCACGGCGCTGATGACATTGGTGCCGTTTTCCCCCTCAATACCGAGGCTCCTGTGGTCGTGTGCGCCGATCGAAACATAGACCGCGTCAAACTCCTGCTTGAGCTCTTCGATCTGCACATCTTCTCCGACCACAATGTTGTACCACGCCTCGACACCGGTATTCAGAATGTATTGAATGTCCCGGTCCAGAATATCCTGCGGCAGCCGGTAATCGGGAATGCCATAGCGCAGCATGCCGCCAAGCTTTTCTCTCTGCTCATAGACCCTGACCTTGTGTCCCATGAGCGTCAGATAATACGCTGCGGTCAGACCGCCGGGGCCGCCGCCGACAACAGCCACCTTCTTCCCTGTGGAAGGTGCGCAGGGCGGCGTCGGAATAAAGCCTGCGTGATCCACCGCGTAGCGCTTGAGCCCGCAGATATTGACAGGGGCATCGACCATGGCACGGCGGCATTTGTTTTCACAAGGATGCTCACATACGTAACCGCATACCGAAGGAAACGGATTGTCCTTGCGGATCAGACGGACCGCATCCTCATAACGGCCAGCCTTAATCAGGGCAATGTAGCCCGGCACATCCACATGCGCAGGACAGGTTGCCGTGCACGGGATCGCCTGTCTCGTACCGTACGCGCATTTCCCGCGCTGCAAATGTTCCTCAAAATCATCGCGGAACCCGGAGAGCGCCTGCAGCACCATCTCCGCGGTTTCATAACCGATCGCGCAGTCCGCAGTGTCACGGATCACCTCCGCGCAGAGCCGGATCCGCGAAAGCACATCATCTTCCGCGTCGCCGTACATGATCGAGCGGATCATTTTCTCGATCTGTTCGAGTCCTGCCCGGCAGGGCGTGCATTTTCCGCAGCTTTGCGCGTGCGCTGTCCGGACGAAGTTCAGCGTCATATCGACCGGGCACATGCCGTTCGGGCTCGCGGTAATTCTCCTTGTGATATCCTGATAAAGATTCTGGAGAACCCGCTGACCCTGTTCGGGTCTTTCGATTTTCAGTCGTTCCATACCGATGTCCTTTCCGAAGAATCACAAAATGTCACAGTATCCGTTTCAGGTTTTCGAGATCGCTCAGCATCTGGTATTTGATCAGGAATGCTGCGTTATAGCACGTGGACCCGTAGCGCTTTTTCATAATGTCCAGAAGGGGCAGAACATATTTTTCCGTTTCCACAATATATTCCGCCATCTTCTCTCTGGAAAAGCCCGCGGCCATCATGGAAATGTTGTTACAACGGTCAAGGACCTTGACTATCACGGCGAGCCTGCTGCCGGAGATGTCCCCGTAATACTTCTCCTCCCAGCCGGGATACAGCACTTCCGGTTTTGTTAACAGCCGGACAGTCTCTCTTGCAACCCTGCCGACCGGCAGGGATTCCGGCTGTATTTTCACCCCGTTTTCGTCAAAACAATCCTCGCAGACATCATGCAGCAGAATCGAAGCAAGCAGATCATCCTCTTCCAGTTGCAGCGCAAGCGCGTGGCAGGTCATGACAAGCGGATGATAAATATACGGTACTTTCCCGTTTCCCCTCCGGTACTGCCCGCTGTGTTTGTCAAAGGCGTAAGGAAGTGCCGCCTGCGTCTGCGTAAACTCAGCCTGATCGGCAAAATCTTTCACAAACCTGTACATGTGCTCCACGGAAAACATCTGATCCTTCATTTCCCAGATCTTTTCCGAAGCCGCGCCGCCCCCCTGCCTGCCGCCATGCATCTGATCCCCGGTCCGCATATGCCATACCCTTTCTGCAGGTCTTCCCTGCCCGGATAATATGCTTTCTATTATACAGAAAGAGCCGCGCAAACACAAAGGAACATCTCTTGACGCAGACCGGTGCGCTTGCTATCATTTCTTCGTTGAATCCGACTGCGAGGCATTTTTCCTGAAAAATCCCGGGCAGAAGGCAGACACGATCATACACGAATTACGCGGAGCGTATGCCGGAACCACCGGCCGTGTCCCGCGCTTTTTGCCATGTAGTTCAGTCCTGCGGATCGGATTCGCGGGGCTTTTTTTCACGCCTTCCGTTCGGAAGGTAAAAAAGGGAGAGTGCTGCTATGGGATCAAGACTTGCCATTCTGGCGATTGTTGTGGAAGATCTTTCGGTCACCGATCAGATGAATGCCGTGCTGCATGAATACAAAGACTATATCATCGGGCGCATGGGCATCCCGTACAAGGCAAAACACGTCTGCCTTGTCAGTATTGCAATCGACGCGCCGGAGGAAACGATCGGCGCGCTTGGCGGAAAGCTCGGCCGTATCCGCGGTCTTACCGTCAAAACAGCCTACTCCCGCATCTGAAAAGTCCCCGGAATCAAGCACTGTATTACAGAAGGTTCTGCAAGAACCGGAAAGGACAAAGAACATGAAACAAAAAGAATTGCTCAAAAAGTTCACGGCGGCAGCCGCTGCGGCGGTCATGACCATCGCGCTTTCCGCCTGCGCGGCAGACGCTTCCGCAGGAAATACGGCAAAGGAAGCTGCCGCGTCTGAAACCACCGTCATTGCTTCGACCACCGCCGCGCAGGAAACCGGTGCCGCGGAGACTACGCTGGAGACGCCGGCTGCGGCGTCCACGGAAGCTGCTGCGGCGTCCACGCAGGAGGCAGCCGCTGCCGGCAAACAGACAGACACGGCTGCCGGATCGCAGACAGACGCCGTGCGTGTCGGCTCCCTGAAAGGCCCCACCACAATGGGTATCGTCAATCTGCGGAAGGCTTCCGAAGACGGCACCTCCGAAGGCTCCTACATCTTCACGATGGCAACGCAGCCGGATGAAATCGCGGCGGATATCGCCGGCGGTAAGCTGGATATCGCGATGGTTCCCGCGAACCTCGCATCTGTTCTGTACAACAAGACAAAGGGCGGCGTTTCCGTCGTCGACATCAACACGCTCGGCGTAATTTACTGCGTCAGCGGCAATACGGAGATTCATTCGGTGAAAGATCTTGCCGGCAAAACTGTTTTGTCCACCGGTCAGGGCGCGACACCGGAATACGCTCTTTCATATCTTCTTGAAAAGAACGGTGTCACAGACTGCAAGATCGAATTCAAGTCCGAGGCCACGGAAATTGCGGCGGCACTGAACGCGGACCCGCAGCAGATCGCGGTTCTGCCGCAGCCTTTTGTGACTGTAGCGGAGGCGAAAAATCCTGAGCTCAAAACCGCCTTTTCGCTGTCGGATGAATGGGACAATGTTTCAAAAGACGGCTCCCACATGGTGACCGGCGTTACGATTGTCCGGAATGAGTTCCTGAAGGACCATCCGGATGCCGTATCCGTATTCCTCAAAGAGCATGCGGCAAGTGCCGAAAAGGCAGTCTCCGACATCGATACAACAGCCGGTCTTGTCGCGCAGTACGGGATCATCGAAAAAACACCGGTAGCGGCAAAGGCGCTTCCTTACTGCAACATTGTCTGCATTGCGGGCGATGAGATGAAGACCGCGCTGTCCGGCTATCTGCAGGTTTTATATGACGCGAACCCCAAATCCGTCGGCGGCGCGCTTCCTGCTGACGACTTCTACTATACAGGCAAATAAAGCAGCGCAGGAAGATAAGGCGGCGCGGGGAGATAATTCCCCGCGCCGCCGGTTTCTTTAATTTTTCGCATGGTTGGCTGTCTTAACCTTACGCGCGGGGGAACAGAATCTCCATCGTCGTTCCCTTGCCGAGTTCACTCTTTACCCGCACTTTCGCCCCGTGGATCATGGCGCCGTGTTTTACAATCGAAAGGCCCAGCCCCGTTCCGCCGGTCTCTTTGGAATGGCTCTTGTCCACTCGGTAAAACCGTTCAAATATCCGCTCCTGATCCGCGGGCGCGATCCCGATGCCGGTGTCCGTTACGCGTACGCAGACACCTTCTATCGTATTCCCGGTCCATACGCTGACCTTGCCGCCTTTTCTATTATATTTGATCGCGTTTTCCACCAGATTGTAAATCATTTCCTGCAGGAGCTGGCCGATGCCGCTCACCACGCAGTTTTCTCCCGAAAGCGTAAGCCCGACGTCATTTTTCCGCGCGGTCTGCTGCAGTCTGTCGCAGATTTCCCGCGACAGCGCAAAAAGATTCACTTCTTCCTTCTGTGCCGAAATTTCCCCTTCATCTAATTTGGAAAGCTTGATGATATCATTCACCAGATGAATCAGCCGCTCCGCTTCGTTATAGATCCGGTTCGCGAATTTCTGCATATCCTCCGGCTTTACAAGGCCGTCGCGCATGATTTCGGCGTAGCCGGAGATCGAGGTCAGCGGTGTTTTGAGCTCATGAGAGACATTTGCCGAAAACTCCTTGCGCATGTTCGCGACCGCGTCTTTCTGTCTGTTCTGTTCATCGATGCGCCGCAGCAGAGGCTGCAGTTCTTCGTAAATATCATTCTCCAGAGGCTTGTCAAGGTTCAATCTGTTGATCGGCTGCACGAGGCGCCTCGACTGCTGCTTGGCGATGAAGTACGCGGCCGCCATCATAACCGCGACTATTCCCAGCATCACCGGCATGAACTGCATGGCTGTTTTCCAGACCGTGCTGAGCGTTTGCGCAACGCGGATCACATTTCCGTCATCGAGCCTGACCGCGTAATACAGCATGTCTTCGCCGATCGTCGCGGAATGGCGGATATCGGAGCCTTCGCCGCCGCGCAGCGCCTGCTCGACCTCCGGCCGGTCCTTATGATTCTCAAACGAATACTCGCCCTCATCCGTATCGTAGAGGACCTTGCCGTCCTGACTGATCAGTGTCACGCGCGTGCCGGGCCAGGCCTTGTCCAGCCGGCTCAGATACGATTCGCCGGAAATATTGATCGCGGCGCCGATGTAGACGGCCTGCTGCCGGATATTTTTCTCTGTGATCTCTCTGATTTTTCCGTACATGAATAAAATGGTGATTGCGTACGCCACAAGAAGCGACGCCGCAACCACCATAAACATGCTGTTCTGAATCTTTTTTCTCATCTCTGCGCTCCGTTCCGCATCCTGTATCCCACGCCGCGCACGGTCTCAAGGCAGTCGCCCGCCTCCCCGAGCTTGCTGCGAAGCGTCCGCATATGCACGTCCACGGTCCGCGTTTCTCCGTCAAACGAATACCCCCAGACCTTCTCCAGAATCTGGTCCCTCGTCATGACCACCTCCAGATTGGACATCAGAAGCCGCAGCAGCTCATATTCCTTTAGCGTAAGATCAATTCTTGCGCCGTTAACATACACTTCATGGCGCTTCTGATCCAACGAAATCCCGTTGCAGTTCAAAACATCACCGCTCTCCGCCGATCGTCCGCTCCGTCGAAGAACAGCCCGGATTCTCGAAACCAGTTCCATCATTCCGAAGGGCTTCGTCACGTAATCGTCCGCGCCAAGATCAAGCGCATTTACCTTGTCATACTCGCTGCCTTTGGCCGTAACCATGATAACCGGTATGCCGGCAAACGCATGGTTTGCCCGGAGTCTCCGCAAAATCGCGACGCCGTCCTCCCCGGGCAGCATGATATCGAGAAGGAGGAGCGAAGGAAACTCCGCATCCGCAGCAGCGAGCGCCTTCCATAATCCCGCGCCGTCCGGGAAGCCTTCTGCCCGGAAGCCGGTGTTTTCCAGCGTATAACTGACCAGCTCACGGATGCTGTCATCATCTTCCACAATATAGATCAGATCTTCCATCGCTGTTCCTTTCTACGCCTGCTGCTCCTGCCGCGGCAGAAGATCCGCAAGCAGAATGCTGTCGTCCATGGCTTCCTCACAGATACTGACACAGTTATCACCGATACGGTCGAGATTATACAGAATCTGCGAGTAGACGGTTGTCATTGCTTCACTGCACTTTCCCTCTTCCACACGCTTTAAGTGTGCCTTATTGAACTGCTTGACGGACTTTCTCATCTTGTTCTTGGCTTTGGCAATCGCCGAAGCGTCTTCCAAAGACCCGGAATACAAAAGTCCGACAGCCTTACTGTATATACTTTTCGCTGCACCAATGCAGTTGTCAAGCTCCGAAAGCGCGCTTCCGGAAAAACTGCTGCCCGAAGCCCTCGCGCCCCGCAGTCCGTTCACCGCGTCCAGACAGCGGTCGGCGATCCGGTCCAGGCTGTTCGCGACGGAAAGCAGGCCCGAAGCCTCCTCCGCCTGCTCTCTGGAGAGCGAGCCCGAAGCAAACATACCCGAAATATAATCAATAATACTCTTTGTCAGACCCTTGATGTCCATGATTGCCGCGTCAAACTGCCTGTCATCCTCCGCGGCTTCCTTATCCTTCCTGCCTGTTAAAGGTGCGCCAAATCCCAGTTCCTTTGAAATCAGGGTGAAAATTCCGCCGGTCATTTTCACGCACCGCTCCAGTTCCTCCTTGACAAGCAGCATGGACGCGGACGGCTGCGCGATTACGCGCGGATCGAGGAACAGCGGCCCTTTGACCTGCTCTTCTTTTTTATCCGGAATAACCGATTTGACAAATTTTACCATGAACGGAAGAAGCGGCAGCCAGATCAGCGTGCAGACAACATTGAAGGTCGTATGTGCGTTCGCAATCTGCCTGGAAATCACCTGCAGCTCCGGTCCCTTCGGCGAAACAAACTGAATGAACGCCGCAAACGGTCTGATCAGGAACAGGAAAACCAGAGAGCCCGTGATATTGAAAGTACTGTGCGCAATCGCCGTACGCTTGGCGTCTCTGCTCTGCCCGATGGAAGCAAGCAGTGCCGTAATCGTTGTGCCGATGTTATCGCCGAGGAGGATCGGTATCGCGCCGGCAAGGCCGATGACCGAGTGAATGCCGTCCGCGCCTGCCTGCGACGCGAATCCCTGCAAAACAGCGATCGTGGCAGAACTCGACTGCACGACCAGCGTCATGCAGAGGCCGAGCAGCACCCCGAGCACCGGAATATGGGCGACTTTTCCCATCAGATCCGTAAAAACAGGACTCTGCGCAAGAGGCTTCATCACGGAACTCATGATCTCAATACCTTCAAAAAGAAGGCCGAAGGAAAAGATGACCATGCCGATGTTTTTCACCTGATCTTTCTTGCTGACAAAGTTAACCAGAAAGCCGATGAAAATGATCGGGAAGATATAACTGCTGATATCAAAGGCGATCAGCTGTGCCGTCATTGTCGTGCCGATATTCGCGCCGAAGATGACCGAGATCGCCTGCGGCAGTCCCATCAGGCCGGCGCTGACAAAACCGATGACCATGACCGTTGTTGCGGAGCTCGACTGCAGAATCGCGGTGACAAGCGCGCCTGCGAGAGCGCCCATAACAGGGTTCACGGTCAGTATGCCGAGGATCTTTTTCATTCGCTCGCCCGCAGCCTTCTGCAGCGCCTCGCTCATCGAATTCATGCCGAAAATAAAGATCGAAAGGCCGCCGAAAAGGCCGAACAGCGTCGTAAGTACCTGGTTCATATACTCTCCTTTCATTGCATTCTTATGTTAAAAGAAAGTAAAATTCCCCGATAGCTTGCGAATGTAAAGTCCATGTTAAATTTATGTAAAGCGGGCGCGTATTGCATAGATTTTGCCCTTTTCTATGCAATATGCGCCCGCTCCCGCGATTCGTCTTGAATTTCCTATGCTGCACACGGCTTTCCGCCCGTATTGCATGAAGCAAGCCGCGCCGTGCTTTACGCGCGAATCTCCTTATTCATGAAGCACACATAGCCCGCGCCGAAGCAGATGACCGCCTCCGCAATCATTGCGACCGTCTGCGGCCATACCTGCAGCAGGCTCTGCCCGAGCGGCAGATAACTTGCGATCGCGCCGTTCTGCGACTCCAGCGTGGACATGATGTCGAGAGAGCGCACATTCGGATTCATCAGCACCGTCGTAACCTCACTCAGAAGATAGTAAGGTGAAATCCGGTTGATGCCGGTCGAAAGCCGGTAAGCGCTGATCACATCCAGCACATTGCCGCCGGACGCACCCGGAAATACCAGTCCCGCGAGGCCGGATGCCAGAAGGCTTAGAAACATCGTAAAAAACAGCCACAGCGCGATGCACCCGAGCGCCGCGGTCGCCGCGTGTTTGGACAGCACCGAAAAGAGCACCGCGATCGCCAGCCACAACGACATATATACCCAGACAATCAGAAGATATATGACAATGCGTGCCAGCTCCTCCGGCCTGGGTTCAATTCCGCTGATCAGAATTCCGCCCGCCGTAAACAAAAGGCCAGCCGAAAAAACTGTAAGGAAAAGCGTTACGCTCCCTGCGAGAAACTTCGCGTTGATGATCGTATCTCGGTAGATCGGCTGCGCGGCAAGGCGGTTCAGCGTGCCGCCCGCACGCTCGCTGCTGATCGCGTCAAACCCGAGCATAATGCCGATGACCGGCCCCAGAAATGCGAGGAACGTCGAAAAGCTGTAGATTGCGCTTCCCGAAGTCGTAAAAAGCTTCAGAAACATAAAGTCCGTCAGCTGCGCCCCCTGCGCGCTCGCCTGCTGCGCCGCGCTCGTAAGGGAATTGACCGCGCCGCGAAGACTTGCCGCGCCGACGACAATCAGGAGCAGAAACAGTATCCAGAAACGCCAGCTTTCCAGATGGTCGGTCAGCTCTTTTTCAAACAGCACCCGGAAGCCGTGCCGGTTAATCCGCGCTTCGTCCATTGTTTCCACCCTCTTTCTCAAAATACTTCCTGTAAATCGTATCCAGGTCACCGCCGGTTTCGTGCATTTCACGCAAAACAAACCCGTTCCCGACCATCAGCGCAAGAAGCTCCGCTTCAATATTATGGTCCGCTTCGATGTGCACGGTTCCGTCCGCGTTCTCCGAAACTTCCCGCACGCCGGCAACCTTCGAAAGCAGACGCCGCAGAAGATCGTCGCTGTCCTGCTGCGATACGTTCAGATCTGCCGCTCTGGCTTTGATGTCCAGCGTATAGCTGCCATCCGATTCTATCTGCCGGCCGAGCTCCCCGATCTTTCCGCAGGCAATCATCTTCCCTCCGACGAAAATGCCGACCCTGTCCGAAATTTCCTGTATCTGATACAGTTCATGCGACGAAATAAGAATCGTACGTCCGTCTTTCACCGAAAGATCACGGATCAGCTTCGTCAGCTCATGCATGCCGGCAGGGTCGATGCCGAGCGTCGGCTCATCCATGATGATGATCTTCGGATCCTTCATCAAAACATCCGCAATCCCGAGCCTCTGCCGCATACCCCTCGAATAGGTGCCCGCTTTTCTGTCCGCGGCCGCCGTCATGCCGACTCTCTCGAGCAGCTCCTTTGCGCGCTCCCTCGCCTGCTCTTCGGAAAGCCCGTTCATCTCTCCCGAGAAAATCAGGTTTTCGCGCCCTGTCATATCCTGATAGAAACCGACATTGTCCGGCAGATACCCGACTTCTTTCTTGACCAGAATTGCTTCTCTTGTACAGTCATGGCCGTCGATCCACGCATGACCGTCCGTCGGCGTTGTGAGGCCAAGAAGCATCAGGGTCGTCGTTGTTTTGCCGGCGCCGTTCGGCCCCAGAAGTCCGAAGACTTCGCCCCGGCGGATTGAAAGGTCCAGATGATCTACCGCCGTGACATCTCCGTAGACTTTGGTCAGTCCCTGCGTGCGGATGATCCATTCATCCACTGCCGCTTCCGGCGCCTGCGAAGAGACTTTGCCAACGGCATTTTCAGCTGTCTGCCCTTCTTTTGTTTTCGTCCCGAACATAATCAGTGCCTCCCGAATTTACGGAAGACCGCCGCGAGTGCCGCAAGCACTGCCGCTATGATGACGACACCGGCGATACCCCAGGCCGTGCCTGTTTTAACGGTGACACGGAACGTATTGTCAACGCTCGTCTCCTGATTGGAGGCTGTGACATCCATGGTGTAGTCGCCGCTGATCGCGTTCTTGGAAGGCGTTACATACATCGTGACCGACTTGGTCTGCCCTGCGGGGATGGAATCGATCGTATCCTGCGAGAACTCGACGGTCCAGTCCGAAGGCGCGTTCGCGGACAGATTGATGCCGGAGAGATCCAGATTGCCGTTGTTGACAACCGTCAATGTGACGGCTTTTCTGTGGTTTGCGCCGGCCGTGAAGGAAAGCGTTCCGTCCGCTGTGGTCAGCTGTGTGTCAAAGGTTCCCGTAACGGCTGCGGTCAGCTTCGCGCTCAGCTTCTGGCCATCCGCCTCCGCAGTCACCGGAATTGTGTAAGAATCTGCCTTGGCGTCTTTAGGCGCGGTTGCCGTCACAGTAACCTGCTCGCTCGAATGCGCGTCGACGTCCGCGGATGTGATGTTGTTCGCGTCTGCGGTCTTGAACGTAACCGTCCAGCCTTTGGGCGCCTCTGCGGAAAGGGCGTAGCTCTTTGATGAAGATGTGCTGTTCTGAAGTGTAATGTTGTAGGTCAGGGCAGTGCCGGAAACGCCCTGCTGCTTGTCATGGTCGACCGTAAGACCCGAGTCGCCGGTATCTTCGTCGGTTACGGTCATCGTCAGTTTGAGTGCCGAAGAATCTCCGCGAAGAACAACGCTGTAATCGCCGTTCTTCGCATCCTGCGGAACCGTTACGCTGTAGGTTGCAAGGCCGTCGTTCGCTCCCGCCTTGGCGTAAACAGCGGAAATCTGCCGCCCGTCTCCTTCAAATACGCCGGTCCAGCCTTCCGGAAGACCGCTCTGCGAAAGATTCACTTCTTCTCCGGATGAGGAGTCATTCTGAAAATCCAGTGTAAAGCTGACATTGTCACCGGGCTTCACCGCAACGCCGGGATAACTTGTGCTCATTTCCACGGATCCTGCCGCATTTACCGGAAGAACCGGCAGGACAGCTGCTGCCGTCATCGCCGTCCCGAGAACCGCCGCGGCTGCCGCCGCGCGGATTCTCTGCATACCCGAAAAAGAATTCTGCTTGCTCATCGTATCAACCTCCGCATCATTATCAGGGCAGCGCCCTGTATCTTTAATACCTAACTTGAGATTGTACGATACGATTGTCAAACTTTTGTTATCAGTATGTGACGGAATTGTGTTTTTATGATTATTCCGCGCGGGTTTTATGATTTTCCCGCGCGGCGTCTGCGCTCCTCGTAAAGAATCGCCGCAAGGAATAATGTCACACTGACAGCGGAAACCGCGGCACCGGCCTTCATGCCTGCGGGAACGTAGCGCAGCTCCACGCTGTGCGCAGTATCCGGGTCTCCTAGCGGTACGCTCATGAACAGGTCAAACAGCGGCTTCGCCTCCGCCCTCTTTCCGTCCACAAAGATCTGCCAGCCCTCTTCATAAGGAATCGCAAGAACAAGCGACGAAGCACCTTTTGGAACTTCCGCAAGAAGATGGGAAGACGAAAGCTTGCTTACCTTCGCGCCGTACTTTCCGATCCTGCCGCAGACGTCTTCCACACGCTCCATATCCTCGGACACGAACTGCACGGTATCGGGCGAAGGAAGTTTTACGATGTTGCCGATCTCAACCCGCACGGTGCTGCCCTTCTGAAAATTTCCTAAGCGGAGCACCATTTTACAGGACAGGTTTCCGAAATGCTGCGGAAGCTCCTTCCCGTTCACGGTAAGGATCATATCGTCGATATGGTCCAGGTCTGTAACATAGAAGTACATATCGCCGTCCGAAGCCGCCCGCAGCGTAAAGTCCATGCGGTAACGGCCTTTATAACGCTCGTCCGCGGAAGAGGAACGGCTGGTCACTTCCGCAGGAAAAAGCGTCTGCACCTTTTCTCCGGCGTAAGCGGAAAGAATCCCTTCGGAGAAATCAAAAGGCCCCGCGTCATAGTTGAAATCCGCATTTTTCTGCAGCTGCTCCTGCGTCCGCGGCAGGCCGAAGATTACCGGCAGCGGATTTTCCGCCTCTTTTACCGTATCGCCGTCCAGAATATACCGGATACCGAAGATTCGGTTCGCCTCTTCCGTATTTCCGGTCGTGTACGAGGCAAAATTCATGTTGTCATTATAGCCGAGCCTTGTGAGGAACGTCCGGTACGTATAAAGCGTATCCGAGCTGTATACGCTGACACCGTTATAGCCGTACATCATCGCGTCGTTTTCGGTGCGCGGCGCCGTGTTTTCGATCCGGTAAAAACCGCTGTCCGTGTTCATGATGCCGCGAAGAAGCGGCGCGTCGTGCGCGGTTTTGGCGCGGAAAGCGGAGGCTGTCATCTGCCCCTGCGAGGTCACCATATAGACGTAGGTGAAATTCATGCCAAGATCCGCAAGCTGCACAAGACATAAAAGCCCCGCGCAGATCATGGCGGCGCGCCGGCCCCGCACCCTGCCCGGTTCCTGCCCGCGCCTCTCCAGCAGCAGCCACGCGGTAATCAGGCCGCCGGTCAGCAGAATCAGAACGAGGTTCGCAGCCGCTTTCCCTGTCCCGAAGTAAGAGTCCCGGTCTTCCGCCGCGATGACCCACAGAATCAGAACGAACGCCGCGCAAAGAATGACACTCCGCCGCGTCAGCGCTTCTCTGTGCACAAAGGCGGCGTAGGCACAGGTAATCGCAAGCAGCGAGAACAGGAAAGAATAGCGGTAGAGATACCCCTCCGGCTCTGTTCCCGCGTGCCAGACGCGGTTGATGATCTCGACGCAGAAGCTCACAAACAGGGCAGCGAGCAGAATCCCGCGCCGGAGCTTCTCTTTCCTGTCAATCTCTTTATTAAGGAAGAAGAACATACAGCCGAACAGAACCAGCATGCCGCAGTAGACCTGCGGATTGCCGTCAAAGATCTGCGTCGTGTCATAGCTGAGCGAAAAGAACTTGCTGATCACCTGCGAAGGCCGGAGATTCGGCTGCGGGTTCGCGATACCGTAGCGCGAGGCGTTTTTACCGCTTCGAAGCAGTGACATCGCCGTCGGCACCATGAGCCACGCGGACATGCCGGCGGCAAGGAACGTCGCGGCCGCGGCGCGCACCATCTTTCGCACGCTCCCCGCGTACAGCAGAATATACATTGCCAGATACAGGAGCGTCATATAGGTGATGTAATAATTGCAAAACAGCGACAGCGCCAGCACCAGACAATACCAGATCCAGCTTCGCCGCGCGTCGCGCAGCATTCTGCGCGTCAGAATCATCATCACGGGGAACAGAATCAGAACATCCAGCCACATAATATTGGAAACATTGAGCGCGTTGAATTCGCAGAGCGCGTAGGACGCCGAGAGAACGAGCGCCGCGGCGATATTCATCCGGTCTGCACGCACGGGTTCCGCGCCGACGCCTCTGCTTTCTCCTGTGCGGAGCTGTCCGCCTTCAATACTCCGCAGATACCAGAACGAGGTCAGCCCGCAGAAAGACACCTTGACCGCAATGAGCGCCGTAACGGCTTCCGGAAGAGCCTGCCGCGGTATAAAGATAAACGGAAGCAGCAGCGGACTCGTCAGATAATACGCCGAGAATCCGACCATGTTCGCGCCAAGCCCCGCGCTGAAACTGTAAATAAAATTGTTATCCGAGCGGAAAATCTGCCGGTAGTACGAATAGAAATCGACGTACTGCCGTTTCATGTCGTCATAGAAAAATGTGTTGTCGCCAAATGGCGTGATCCTCCGGAGAATCAGGATCCCCGTAAACAGAATAAGCGGCAGCACAAAAGCCAAAAGCGACTGCAGCGCGAATTGTTTTTTCGAACCGGATGTCTGACTGGTCATTATTTTCATCCTCTTTCTCCCGTTGGATACCGGTCCCGCCGAACCGGCAATCGCCGGATATCTGACTCATTTTAGCAGATCCTGTGCGCCCCGCAATAAAAATATATGTGCGTTGCCTGCTGTCTGATAATTATTTTTTGCAATTATTTTTGCAAATATAATTGTTTTTATGATTTATCTGTGGGAGAAAGATGCTAGAATAATAAAAACAGAGGTTTGATATGAACAAAATCTGGTCAATCATCCAGGAAACGGCAGGCATTCGCGCAGACCAGGATTACGTCAAAACATATCTGGAGCACCACAACCTCGCCTACCTGATGGTCATTTCGATGTTCAGCATTGTCAGTCAGACTCTGATGCCGCTTATCGGCCTTCTCGGCTTCCCGGCAGCAGGTGCTGGTGCTGTTCTTCGCGCGCCTTCTTTTCTTCCGGTTCGCTATGTTTACATGATTGAGATCGCGTGCAGTACGGTCTGTTTTTTCTTCGCGATGCACGCACACCGGAAGACGCCTTTCAACTACAAGATAACAAACGCAGTCTGCCTTCTCTACGGCTTTGCGATGACCTGCTATGGCGCCTACATTTCGGTCTATGATCCGCACCTTTGCCTCACGGTCATGCCGTTCCTGATCAACGAAATGTGGATCTTCGGCCTGCTGGCCCTGCCACCGGTTCTCTCGCTATTCGTGTCGGCATTCTACTTTATATCCTATGCGTACATTTTGAACATGATCCAGTACTCGTTCGGAAGAACGATCTGTCTTCTTCTGTTCTGGGTTTCGATTTATGTGATCAGCGTTGTACGCTACCGCGTTTCCCTGAACGTTGTGCATGAGAAGCACCGTTCGGAGGCCGTGTATGAAAAGCTCGAAGTCATTTCCAGAACCGACGCCCTGACCGGCCTGAAAAACAGGACTGCCCTGAACAGCGACTTCCGCAGCTTTTCTTCCGCGCATCTGTATGTCATGATGACGGATATCGACAATTTCAAGGAATACAATGACAGCCTCGGGCATGCGTTCGGAGATGAAATCCTCGGGAATTTTGGAAGATGCCTCTGCTCGGTTTTCGGACACGACGACGTCTACCGCTACGGCGGCGATGAGTTTCTTGTGATCGCGGATAATTACAATGACGAGACATTCCTGAAAGCCGTGAACCGGGTACGCTCCAAATTCAATAACTGCACAGTCGGCGGCAGCTGCATCCACGCGACCTTCAGTGCAGGAAGCGTCGAAGGCGCCTGCCACAGCGGGCAGGACTGTCTGGAAATGATACGGCAGGCGGATATCCGGCTGTACAAAGCCAAAGACGGAGGGAAGAACAGACTCTTCGAGGGTACAAATCCTTCTCCCGGCCGCTCAGAAGATCAGCATGTACCGGATACCGGACCCGGTCCCGGCACATGCCAGAGAAATGAAAAAGATGTGAATATAACAAAATCTGCCCCCGCCGGACAATGAACCTGGCTTCTTGTTCTCCGGAGGCAGATTTTATTATCAGCGTTATTCGTCTCTGCGCGGATGCCTGTCCAGATAATCGCGCAGCTCCTTGTCATGCCGCACGATCAGATCCATAAAGTCATCCGCCAGATCTTTGTATACAGGGAGCAGACCACTCCATTTCCTCCCGAACTGATAGGTTTCAGGGTCCAGCTCCTCTTTCTTTATAGAATCGCTGCGGAGGGTTTCCGATATGTCAATATTCAGCGCTTCCGCTGCCTTGATCATCGTATCCATCGAAACTCTGCGGGAAGGGTGCAGCAGCAGTGTATAAACCGTATTCCTGCTGCAGCCGATTCTGCGGGCAAGCTCTTCCTTGCTCATGCCGGACCGCTTCCACTTTGTAATAATCGACTGTCGCAGTAATGCGGTCTGTTCTGGCGTAAGCATACGTCCTTATCCTTTCACTGAATTCTGTTTCCATTGTAGTGAAGGAGCGGCCTTCGCGAAAGGCGCAATATATTGTGCATTATGTATTAATAATTGTGCGTTTAATATGATATTTTCAGCAAATATCACGCTTCCGTTCCATAAAAAAACAGGTGCCCGCCGGCACCCGCTGAAATACTGTATTCATGTCATATGTACGTATGGTGTTCGTAAAAAGTTATTACCACGCCACCGCGATGTCCATCGTCCCGGGCTGGGAAGCCGCGAAAGTTCCCGTATCGCAGACAATCGCCGTCCCGAGGCTCGTCTCTACAAGACTTCCGTACGGATGAACGCCGTAATTGGCGGCAATCATTATGTAAGGTCCGAACATCTTGACCCCGTCGTTTCTGACCCAGTACTCGCCTGCAAAGCCCGCCGCGGACAGATTCGCGGCAACCCGGCTCATGTTCAGGTTGTAGTACACTTCCTGTCCGCTGGGTCCGTTGATTCTTCCCGCGCTTCTCGTCAAAACAGTGCCGCCCCACACAAGACTTCTGGTCTGCGCGGCAAGCACTTCTTTCGACGCGCCGGCAAGCACCTGCGAAGACAATGCCGGCTGTGCCACTCCCGCAGTATCCTTCTCCGCCGCGAACGCCGCAAGCGGTGTGCCTGCTCCTGCCATAACAAATGTGAACAGTGTCAATGCAATTGTCGCAATGATCTTTTTCAATAAACAAATCCTCTCTGAATTCAGGCGGCCCCCGTCTGGTGCCGTGAAATATAAATCGTGCTCTTCATTTCCACAGCAAATTTTGCTGTACTGCAACAAATATTACAAAAATATTTCATTTATGTCAAGTTCTGTAAATATAAGTTAATTTGTTAACAACTATCTTAACAATTGAGCAAGCCGCGCCGGCGGAGCTGCTCAGCTGGCTAACGTAAGGCGCGGCTCGCGCAGCGCCGCTCACAACACGCCGGCCGCCTGCCCCGGCGGCGCTTTCTTCTTGCCGATCCTGCTTTAACGCGGTAAAATTCACATAACTATAAAGAAGTAAAACAGCGGGCGCCGCAAGGCGCACGGCCGCGGATACCCATCCAAAGGAGGACAACATGGCGGAACTGACTCTGGAAAGCTTTGAACGGGCTTGCGAAATTGTAAAAGAAGTTACACTTCCCACCGACCTCATCTACTCTGATTCCTACAGTGAGCAGACCGGTGCCAAGGTATATCTCAAGCCCGAAAACATGCAGCGCACCGGCGCCTACAAAGTGCGCGGCGCCTACTATAAAATCAGCACGCTTCCCGAAGAAAAGAGAAAATCGGGCCTGATTACCGCCTCCGCTGGTAACCACGCGCAGGGCGTCGCGTACGCCGCGTCCCGCTTCAAGGCAAAGGCAGTCATCGTCATGCCGACGACCACGCCGCTGATCAAAGTAAACCGCACTAAAGCGCTCGGGGCCGAGGTTGTTTTGCACGGTGATGTTTTTGATGAAGCGAGCGAGTACGCGCACAAGCTCGCCGGGGAAAAGGGCTACACCTATATTCCTCCGTTCGATGATCCCGCTGTCGCGACCGGGCAGGGCACAATCGCGATGGAAATCATCAAGGAACTTCCGCTCGTCGATTACATTCTCGTTCCGGTGGGCGGCGGCGGACTGGCAGCCGGCGTTTCCACGCTCGTCAGGCTTCTGCGCCCCGACTGCAAGGTTATCGGCGTCGAGCCCGAGGGTGCAGCCTGCCTGACGGCCTCCCTTAAGGCCGGCAAGGTTGTTACGCTTCCTGCGGTCAGCACGATTGCGGACGGTACAGCGGTCAAAACACCGGGCTCTATTATTTTCCCCTACCTCCAGAAGAATCTGGACAGCGTCATCACTGTGCCGGACGAAGATCTCATTGAGGCCTTCCTTGACATGGTCGAAAATCACAAGATGATCGTCGAGAATTCCGGTCTGCTTTCGGTTGCCGCGTTAAAACAGCTCGACTGCCGCGGTAAAAAAGTTGCCTGCGTTCTTTCGGGCGGCAATATGGATGTCATCACAATGTCCTCGGTCATCCAGCAGGGACTCATTCACCGCAACCGGATCTTCACGGTTTCGGTTCTGCTGCCGGACAAACCGGGCGAACTGCAGAAGGTGGCGGGTGTCATCGCGGCCGTGAACGGCAACGTCATCAAGCTCGAGCACAACCAGTTTGTCAGCGTCAACAGAAGCGCGGCCGTGGAGCTTCGTATTACTCTCGAAGCATTCGGTACAGAACACAAACAGCAGATTCTTACCGCGCTTGAAAAGAACGGCTACGCGCCGCGCGTTGTCCAAACGGTAATCTGAGAACGGCCGGCGGCGCATTTTCGGCGCGGGCCGGCGCGGCGCATTCGCATTGCAGGATGCTTCTACGGACGGCGCGCCAGCCACAGCACCGCATGCGGAATCTGTGTCCCGGCGTGCGCCGTAACAGATTGAAATATGACTATTCACTATCACAAGGCGACCGGAATCATCCCTCCGCTCCTGCTGCTTCTTGCCGCAGCGCTCCTTCTTGCTGCGTGGTTTGTTCCGGGGTTCGCTGATTTATATACGGCGAATGTTTTTCCTCTGATTACGGGATCTTTCGGACGGCTGACCTCTCTCCTTCCGTTTTCACTTGGAGAATGGCTGCTGCTTGCTGCGCTCGTCTTTCTGGCGGCACTGCTCATACAGACGCTCTTCCGGCTGCTCCCCGGTCCGGTGCGGGCATCTATGGGATACAGGCGTTTTTATCGCGCTTACCTTCGCGCGGCGCTCTGGATCGCCAGTGTGACGGCGCTGATCATGGTTCTGAACTGTTTTATCCAGTATCATTGCACGCCTCTTGAGGAATCGCTGCAAGGGTACGGCAGACAGTATTCCACGGAAGATCTTGCGGAATTGCGGGATATGATTGTGGAACAGGCAAATACGCTTGCGGAAGAAGTGCCGGAAACGGATTTCTCCCGGGCGGTTCTTCATGATCCAGCGGCGGCTTCCCGCGATGCTGTAGCCGCCCTCGAATCTATGTATCCGCGGCTTGGCGGCTATCAGGTCAACCCCAAACCGCTGTATTACTCCTGGTTTGTCAGTCAGCAGTACATGCAGGGATATTATTTTCCGTTTTCGATGGAAGCGAATTATAATAATCTGATGATGCCGATGAACATCCCTTTCACGATGTGCCACGAAATCGCGCACACCCACGGGTATATTCTGGAGGACGACGCAAATTTTCTGGCTTTCCTTGCCTGCACGGAATCGAAGGAACCGGTTCTCCGCTACAGCGGCTATCTTGGAATTCTTTACTATGTGGACAATGATTTTTACGCGTCCGCGGGAAAGGCAGAGTACCGGCGCCATCTTGGCATCAGCGAAAAGGTCCGCTCCGACAGCCGTTTTCTCAGTGAGAAGGCGTGGGCGCAGGTAGAACGGCTCTCCCCGCTTCCCACCAAAACCGTGCAGGCAGCCGCCGACACTTACGTTGATACAACATTAAAAGCAAACGGCATCGCGTCCGGCAAGGCAAGCTACTCTCATGTTGTCGCCCTGCTTCTGGAATATTATGATGGGGATTATTCCGGCGCGAAGCGGCATACTCACAGCAGCTCATAGCAGCGCAGCAGCCGCTGCGGAAAGGATTACAGAATGGATATTGTATGTCTTGATATGGAGGGTGTTCTGGTTCCGGAAATCTGGATCGCGTTTTCCAAGGCCAGCGGTATTCCCGAACTTTCAAGGACGACCCGCGACGAACCCGACTACGATAAACTTATGCGCTGGCGCCTTGGTATTCTAAAGGAACACGGCCTCGGACTGAAAGAAATCCAAAAGACAATAGGGACCATCGATCCTCTCCCCGGCGCGCGGGAATTTCTGGACGAGCTGCGTTCTCTGACGCAGGTGATCATTATCAGTGATACCTTCACGCAGTTCGCAATGCCGCTTATGAAGAAGCTCGGGTATCCGACGCTGTTTTGCAATACGCTCGAGGTCGCTCCTTCCGGAGAGATCACCGGCTTCCAGATGCGCATCGAAAATTCCAAGTACAGCACGGTCCGCGCACTCCAGTCCATCGGCTTCAACACCATTGCAAGCGGCGATTCGTACAACGACCTTGCCATGATCCGGGCAAGCAAAGCAGGCTTTCTGTTTAAATCCACCCCGCAGATCAAAGCGGACAATCCGGACATCCCGGCATTTGATGAGTTTCCGGACCTGTTAGCCGCCATCAAATCCGCGCTCTGAAGCCGGAGGAGTTATATGCAGTTATATTTTGCCCCGCTGGAGGGGATCACCGGCTATGTTTACCGGAATGCGCATCACGCGTGTTTTGGCGGCGTAGACCGGTATTTTACGCCTTTTGTCGTCGCGACTTTCACACGCAAGGTCAAGACCCGCGAGAAGATGGACATTCTCCCGCAAAACAACGCCGGCACCCCTCTTGTCCCCCAGATTCTCTCCAACAATGCCGAAGAATTTCTCGCCACGGCGCGCTACATGGCGGACTTCGGCTACCCGGAAGTCAATCTCAACCTCGGCTGCCCCATGGCGACAGTGGTGAACAAACATAAAGGTTCCGGTTTTCTTAGTGTGCCGGACGAGCTGGACGCGTTCCTTGATAAAATCTATAACGGTGCGGAGCAGATCCGGACCGGAAGCGGGAAGCCGCTCCGCATTTCCGTCAAAACACGCCTCGGCATGAACTCCCCCGAAGAATTTGAAAGAATCTTTTCGATCTACCGTCAGTATCCGCTTTCGGAGCTGATTGTCCATGCGAGAACGCGGAAGGAAATGTACGCCGGCATGCCTCACCTTACGATTTTCCGGCGTCTGCTTGATGAAACCCCGATTCCGCTCGTCTACAACGGGAATATTTTCACGGTGCGGGACGAAGAGCGCGCCGAAGCACTCTTTGCAGGCACCTCCTCTCCCTGCCGCGGCTTTATGCTCGGCCGGGGCCTGCTTTCGGACCCGGCGCTTGCGGAGAAGATCTGCGCGGCCGCGGGCGGTGCGGCGGGCAGATCGGCTTCCGGCAGCAGATCGGGCGCTGCATGTGATGCCGCGCGGGGCGCCGGCAATATGCCAAGCCGTACTGATGCGCGGGGCGCCGGCAATGCCGCGTCCGGAGGCGGTGCGGCACGAAACTGCGCGGCGACAGAAACTGCTGCGGAACGCGGCAGCGAAGATATGTCCAGGCGGCTGCGCAGCTTCCATGATACGCTTTACCACGGATATCAGGAGCAGTATCAGGGCTTTCACGGACAACATTCCGGAGAAACGGTCATCATCAACCGGATGAAAGAAGTCTGGACATTCATGGGCAACCAGTTCGAAGATGACGCCCGCTTCCTCAAGAATATTCACAAAGCAAAAAATCATGTGGAATACGAAGCGGCTGTCCGGATGATATTTGCGAACTGTGCGGTCACAGGCGCAAAAGACGGACTGTAGCTCGGGCGCGGCACCGCGCATTTCCAGCTTATTTTATGGGCGCGGCGCCGTGCATTTCTTGCATAACTGAAAATTTCCTGATTTTGCAAGAAGCCCTTCGGCGTATTTCTCAATTCCGCGCCTTTTGCAAGAATGTTTTGTTCCTATGCCTAGTTTTCTTCTTGCAAATCCTCGAAATTCGTACTTTTGCAAGAAGCCTTTCGAGCAAGACGCGCTGATACTCCACGGCACGCCAAATGCAACGCCGCGTAACGCGGCACCGCGTATTTCCAGCATATTTCATGGGCGCGGCGCCGTGCATTTCTTGCATAACTGAAAATTTCCTGATTTTGCAAGAAGCCCTTCGGCGCATTTCTCAATTCCGCGCCTTTTGCAAGAATGTTTTGTTCCTCTGCCAAGTTTTCTTCTTGCAATTCCTCGAAATTCGTATTTTTGCAAGAAGCCTTTCGAGCAAGACGCGCCGATACTCCACGGCACGCCAAATGCAATGCCGCGTAGCGCGGCGCCGCGCTTTTCCAGCCAACTTCTATCAGGAAGCTCCCTTCATGATCTCCAGATTCTTCTCATCATGCTCTATTTCCCGCGAATAGCTGTGCGCGATATCTGCCATATCCTTCGCGTCAAATTGCCCTTTTGTCTCAAAGCGAAGCAGGCACAGCAGAAAGACTGCGCGCAGGCTCCGGCGGCAGAGAACTTCCGCCGTTTCCCGCTCCTCAAACCATTCGTCGATCGAATACCGCCAGAAAAAATATACCTGGAGCCGCCGGAACCACCCCTGCGCCTTTTCCCCCGCGCAGGCAATAAATTCCCCGGTCAGCGTGTCCAGATGAGACTCGTCCTGTATCAGCTGCTGCAGCATCGAAAGCTGCTCCGACCAGCCCGCGCCAATGGGTTCACAGCGTTGCAGCGCCGAAAGAAGTGCCACATCCACTTCTCCGGCAGCGCCGGAGTCCGTACCAAGTGCAGCGGCAAATGCTCCGGCTGCCGCACGGCGCCGCGGCGCCGCCAGCTCCCACGCGAACGGCTTCGACTGAATATCCTTCACTTTCTGGTCTCTTGCCGCAAGGATCATCTGAAGGCGCTGCTTCTCATCTTCTGACAGCGTGTCTTCCGCCCCCTCATCCTCCGTCAAAGTGTAGGAAATCGGCCCATCCTCCGCAAAAAAGATCTCCGCAACCGCAGGACACGACAAACTCAGATCCTGCTGAGAATAGTCCCCGGCCTCAATATAGTATCTTGGATACTCGCGGCAAGTCGTGCACAGCGCGCCTTCGCCCATTTGGAGGATGATCCGGCAGAGGCCTGTTCTGTCCAGAAACGGACAGTTTCCATCCGCAGTCAGCGGAAAAAATCGCGCGTGCCCGTCCTCCGTTTCCTCTTCACGGATACTCGCGCGCACCTCTTTCGCGAACTCCCCCGGCGCAAGCTGATAATATTCATTTGCGTCATCATCAATATCCACTTCCCATCCGCGGCAGCAGGTATCCCCGCATTTGTCCGCAGTGCAGGTAAATTTGCTATAATAATCTGGACGTTCAATTTTCATCTCGTCTGGCCTTCCTTTCCCGAAGCCGGCTTTGAACGCTGCACGGGCGGCATCGGACCGCCGGCAGCATCTTTGTACGAACGCCATTATAATTTTCGCGCGGCATGATGACAACCGTGCACGGAGCAATATGACAATTACGATTCTTGCCATCGGCAAACTTAAAGATAAATCGCTGCAGACCCTGCAGAACGAATATATTAAGCGGCTGCAGCCCTTCGCCAAAACAGACATCACCGAAATCAAAGACGACCCCGAAACGCATCCGGACCGCGCGGCAGAATGCGGGCTTATCAAAGACCGCGAGGCGCAGCGGGCGCTCGGGAAGATACGGAGCGGGGATTTTGTTGTTTTGCTCGATTTACACGGAAAAATGTGGTCCAGCGAAGAATTCGCCGGCCATCTGCAGGAGTGGACACAGGCTTCCCAGCGGCTTGTTTTTGTTATCGCAGGTTCGCTTGGCCCCGGGAAAGCACTGACAGAGCGTGCGAATGTGCGCTGGAAGCTTTCGGATCTGACGTTCACGCATCTGATGACGCGCGTCATTCTGCTGGAGCAGATCTACCGCGGCTTCATGATCGGCGCGGGCCGCTCGTATCATAAATGATATGAGACTTGTCCGGATCTCCAATCTTAGGGTGCAATTTTTGTTTCAAGTCCGATATTAATATGTGTACATTTGAATCGAAATATATGATATTATCAATTTGTAAGTAAACGTCAAGAGAGGTGATGCCCATGCCAATTAACTCTGCTGTTATGGAAGAGATAAAAAGGAATCATAACATAATAACAACAAAGCAGGTCATGGCATTGGGTTTTTCTAAGGCGCTACTTCCCAAGTATGTCAAGGAAGGCTTGGTTGAAAGAGTTCGACAGGGCGTCTATATTCTTTCCGGAGAAAGCCATGATGACATGTACACGCTCATGCTGCGGTCCGAAAAGATCATCTTCTCTCATGAGACCGCAATCTTTCTGCTTGGCTTATCCGACAGGACTCCTTTCACGCATTCTATCACAATCCCTTCGAATACCTCTGTACCGAATTCGCTGACAGATGAATGCAAATGCTATTATATAAAACCGGAACTTCATTTGCTGGGACTGACAGAAGCGGCAACAACATTTGGAAATGCCGTCAGATGTTATAATGCCGAACGTTGTTTTTGCGATATATTGCGTGACCGAAAACGCATGGATGAGGATACGGTCCTGAATTTTATCAAACATTACGCTGCATATGAAAAGAAAAATCTGCATCGGCTGGCAGAATATGCGCAGGCTTTTCACATGGAAGATAAGGTCAGAACATATTTGGAGGTGCTGCTATGAGTTCTAGAGCGATGAGTTTGAAGGGAAGAATCAATAATTACGCAAAAGAAAACCACATAGCCGCTCAAGTAGTTCTGCAGAATTTTATGTTTGAACGTTTCCTTGCGAGATTATCAGATTCTTCATTTAGAGACAAATTTGTTGTCAAGGGTGGAATGCTTGTTGCCGCAATTGTTGGTCTGGGTACAAGAGCTACGATGGATCTGGATACGACACTTCGCGATTTCCCATTAACAGAAATTGAAATCAGAAAAGCGTTTAGAGAAATCATCTCTATCGATAAAGGTGACGAAGTTGTCTTTCTGCTGCAGTCTGTCGAGCCGATTCGCAAAGATGATATTTATGGAGGATTTCGCGTCAGAATTGATGCGAAGTATGACACTATTGTCACTCCACTTTCAATTGATATATCTACCGGAGATGCGATGACTCCCCATCCGGTATCCTACATATTTCGCGGAATTTTCGATGATAGTATCCAAATACCTTTATGGGGATACAATGTTGAAACCATCCTTGCGGAAAAATTGGAAACAATTCTACGCAGAGGCGTTTTTACAACTCGACCAAGGGATTTTTATGATGTATATATACTTGGTACCACGCAGCCTGTTGACAAGAAAATTTTGAGAGATGCTATTATCGCGACATCCACACATCGTGGCAGCACGGTACAGATTTCAGATATTGCTTCGATCTTGAAACAAGTGAAAACAAATCTGGCCTTAATTAATCAATGGGAAAAATATAGGCGGCAATTTCCTTATGCGGCAGATATCACATACAATCAAGTGTTAGAAGTAATTGAGCGTCTATTAGAACAGCAATAACCAACATTCCAACCGGAATAATTAGCACACAGGTATAATAAACACCGTTTTAAATAGCAGGACCAATATGATGAACACAGACAGCTCCCGGAACCGCCGGTACACTTCCTCCGACATGGCAAAAATCTACTGTGAAAAATGCAATGGCTGCGGTGACTGCTGCCATGGTATGACGGATACCATCCATCTCGATCCCTACGATATTTATCTGCTCTGTTCCGGCCTGCAGACCACATTTCAACAGCTTCTGGATAGCGGACGGATTGCTTTGCATGTGGAAGACGGCCTTACGCTCCCGCATCTTAAAATGCCGGACAGCCCGGGAAGCGCCTGCACATTTCTTTCATCCGACGGAAGGTGTGAAATTCACCCGTTCCGCCCGGGACTTTGCAGACTGTTTCCTTTAGGCCGCGACTACGATGCGCAGACAAAGACTTTTCAGTATTTCATTGTAGATAACGGCTGCCCGATGCCCGGCAAAATGAAAGTCAAGATAGATAAATGGATCGGCATCAAAGATCTCGCGGCTTATGAAAAATTTGTCGCGGACTGGCATTATTTTGTCCTGGATGTGAAGGCGAAGCTTACTGCTTCTGACGAGAGTTTTGCACGTGCGCTGAACCTGTTCATACTGAAAGTGTTCTATCTTACGCCTTATGAGCCTTCGAGGGAGTTTTACGAGCTCTTTTACATGCGGCTGAAAGAGGCGCGGACTGTGCTGTAAATTATTTATCTCCATAATGCGTGCGGCATTCAATAATAATTAACACATCGTCTGATACTGCATATATGATCCGATTTTTGCCATCAATCCTTCGGGACCAGAATCCTGAAAGATTTCCCACAAGCGGCTCCGGCTTTCCAATACCGGCATAAGGGTCCCTCATCATATCCTTAAGTAATTTATTGATCTTTTTGAGAACCCCTTTGTCGGTAGACTGCCAGTACACACAGTCATCCCATGCATCAGTATCCCACTCCAGTTTAAATGCCATAACTACTCCTCAATCAGCTCATGGGTTGAAGTGTGTAGTGCTCCATTTTTATATGCATTCATCTTCTGTTCCAGATAGCGCATATTATATTCCGAATAAAATGAATCCGCTGTGATTTCAAAAGGAATTCTCCGCTCTCTGGCAACTGTCTTCAAAAATATTGTAACAGCTGTTGTCATTGGCATTCCCATTTCATCAAGGACATTTTCAGCCTCTTTTTTCACCTCATCGTCGATTCGTACGTTTACCTGTGCCATCGAAAGCCCCTCCTTTTACATGTATTAGTGTATAGCATTTGATATCATTATACAACGCTTTGCTATATATTACTGTTTGCTTTACCATTTGACATAAAATCTCCATAACTTTACTTTTTGTGACTGATAACGGCAAAACAAGTAAAGCTGCAAGGATAAGAGGCTTAAAGGATCCCCCCCTGAACAACTTAATCCGCTTTCTATGTCTCTTTTCCGATATCCTTTACCCCTCTACCGCCGCCCGCCGATACACCTCAAACGCCGACGGAATCGAATACTTCTCATTGATCTGCTCGATATCCGCCATAAACACGGCAGAAGGCTTCTCTTCGCCTTCCCAGGCAGAAACCGGCTCCTGCTCTCCGGGCAGCGCCGCCGTCTCATCCACCAGCACATCCACCCCCTGCATCTGCCACTCCACATGCGTAAAGATATGTTTTGCGGGAGGGAGCGGCAGAATCCGCAGCGGTTCGAACCCGAGGTTCCGGACAAACGCTGCTGCCTGTTCGGCATCCAGGAGACCTTCCGCATTCGGGAACTCATACAGTCCTGCCAAAAGTCCCTTCGACGGCCGGCGCCGCAGCGCGATTTTATCGTGATAATGGATCACAAAAACCGTTTTCCGCGAAATCTTCCGCGCTTTCTTCACCTCCTGCACAGGAAACGCGGACTCCGTGCCATGCATATGCGCAAGACAGGCCTCCGCCCACGGACATTTCCCGCAAAGTGGCACCGCATTCGGAAGGCACACCGAAGAGCCGAGGTCCATCAGTGCCTGATTGAAATCGCCCGGACGCTCCTGCGGCATTAAAGGCGCAAAGAATCTGCGCGCGGCTGTTTTGGCGGTCTCCGTACGGATGCCTGCCTCATATTCTGTCATCCGCGCAAAGATGCGAAGCAGATTTCCGTCAACTGCCGGCACACACTCGCCAAAAGCAATCGAAGCAATCGCGGACGCCGTATAATCCCCGATTCCGGGCAGCGAAAGCAGCTCCGCCTTCGTCCGCGGCATCTGCCCGCCATACTTTTCCATCATCATGGCCGCGGCTTTGTGCAGGTTACGGACGCGGCTGTAATAACCGAGCCCCTCCCAGAGCTTGAGCCAGACATCTTCCGGTGCCGTGGCAAGAGAAGCTATATCCGGCAAAACACGCGTAAACCGCAGATAATACTTCTTCACCGCTTCCACGCGCGTCTGCTGCAGCATAATCTCCGAAAGCCATACGTGATACGGCGCCGGATCCTCCCGCCACGGAAGAATCCGGCGGTTCCGGTCATACCACGAAAGCAGTGCCTCCGTGCTCCCTTCACGGCCGCGCATTTTGTCCCGTGCCGGCTGCCCGCCCGCTCCATCGGCGCGCCGCCCCTCATCCTTCGTCATACAGCAGCACTCCTTCCTGCTCGAGCGGCGCCATATTCTCTTCCTGATTCTTCCGCGCGAAGGCGCGTGTTCTGGCAAGCTCCGCCTGATAATTCTCCGGTGTCAGCCTTCTGCGGCCTGCCGCCATCTCATCAACCATATATTTGTTGATCTGCGGACTGAAATGCACCGTGTCCATATACAAATCAAGGTTCGTCGTGATCTCCGTCTCATTCTGAAAATCAAAGATTTCCACATTCGGATACGGAAGCAGCGCCTTTATGAACATTTCCTCACATTTTATCTGCGCGAGATACTCACCGCTTCTCACCGCGTTGTCCCACCACAGCATCGAATACGGTGGAATAAAGAAAGTAAACTTCGTTTCCGGGTGCTCCTCCACAAGAGAACGCACAAGCGCGATATTCCCTTCCGCCTGCCGCTCGTACGCGTTTTCCGGCAGCGCGTCAGCCGTCTCCTTCATCCTGTAATAATGTCCCAGCGCGCCCGCACGGCTGAAATCCTTTCCCTCTGCCCAGTTATAGGACAGCGCTTCGTCATAGCCTGCCGCCGACTGCGCGATCATGTAGGGAATCTTTTCAAACAGGACTGTTTTGTTCCAAAGATACTTCACATCATTGATTGGATTCCGGTCATACATATACATCGGGCACCCGGAAGAGCGGAACGTCGTCACAGGCTCCTGCGTCAGCGCAGCCGGATCTACGTTGAAGAATACCCGCTCCAGCTGATGCCTCTCAAACGCCATCAGAAGATACGCGTGAAGGTCGGCGATACCGCCGTAGGAGCGGACTGCTTTGACCGTATGAACCGAAAAAGCATCGTCAAACCAGCGATTGTCATTGTTTTCGACAACAGAAGAACCCGCGAGAACCGCATTATACCGGAAGTGGCGAAGCGCTCCCGGCACCTGGTATTCCTTGTCTGTCTGGGCGGCCGCAAGCCCCCAAAACGGCGCGTGATAGTGGAAGAACGGGTCCGCCACCGCCGTCAAAACAGCACACGCCAGAAGCCCCGCCACCGCCGCCAGCAGGGCGCCGCGCAGAAATGCCGCCGGGGAATTGCCGCGGCCGCTCTTCTTTTTCGTATTTCCGCTAACGGGATGTTTATTTCTCATGCCGCACCGCTTCCATCGTTAAAATTTAAAGTACAAATACGTTGAGACACCGGTCATCGATATCATACACCAGGCAAAAAGGAGTCCCAGAAGGATGCCGTTTCGCCGGCTAAGCCGCAGCGTCTTCGCAATCTCTCTCGCACAGCGGCGTCCGTTTACCAGCACCACGCACACTGCGAGCAGCGCCGCGAGCTCTGCGAGCTTCACATACTGCGCAAGCTGCGGTGACAGCATCGAGGCGGCTTTATCCACAACAAACAGCTCGGGCAGCGAAATATTCCCCGAAAGCCGCAGCAGATTTCCCGGGAACCGCAGATACTTCATGCAGCGCAGAAATGCAAGCGACAGGTCCGGCCTTTGCGCTCCGAAGAACACCAGCGTAAAACAAAAGAGGCCAAACGTCAGAACCCGCGCGCCGGCTGCCTTTGCGGCTGTCCCGGCAGCCGCCGATCGTTCCGCCGCCTGCGCCACGGTCTTTGAGGCCGCCGGCGAGGATTTCTCCGACGTGCTGTTTCCGGCCGCCTTTGCGTCGCCGTACCTGACTGCCGGCGCCGGCTTCCTCCGATGCGACCACAAATGATATGCCGCAACCAGTGCCCCGGACAGAACTCCCCAGATCAGATAGTTCACACTCGCCCCATGCCACAGCGCGCTTAACAGAAAAACAATCATTATGTTCAAGACTGTCCGCGCGCGCCCTTTTCTGCTGCCGCCGAGCGGAATATACACATACTTCGTGAAAAACCTCGTCAGCGTCATATGCCACTTCTGCCAGAATTTGCCGAATGACACTGTTTTGTATGGCGCGTCAAAGTTCACCGGCAGCTCAATATTCAGCATCCAGCCGATTCCCATCCCCATGTCGCAAAATCCGCTGAAATCCATGTACAGCTGAAAGGCGTAGCAGCAGATCGCCAGAATCCCGGTCAGAAAATCACTGTAATATGCCGCTGAAAAGCCGTACGAGGCCGCCGCTGCCAGATTATCCGCGAGCAGCAGTTTCTTGCCAAGCCCCAGCGTCAGCAGTATCCAGCCGCGCGTAAAGTTTTCCTGTTGAAACCGGCGTCTCTTCGGATCTCTGAACTGACGCATGATCTCGTCGTACATCGTGATCGGACCTTCCGCCAGTTTCGGGAAAAACATCACATAAAGCACATAATTTCCGAATCCGTCATGCGCGATTTCCCCGCGGCATCTGTCGATTATAAACGAAATCTGGCTGAACACGTAAAAAGACAGCCCGACCGGCAGGGCAATTCCTGCCTTCTCGCTTACCACCGGCAGATACTTGAATACCGCAAGCACCAGAAGATTTCCGCAGATCCCAGCGGTCATCAGGAGCCGGAGGCGCCTTGCGGCTGCTGCCTGCTGTTTTCCGGCAAGCGGCGTCTGTGCAGCCGCTGCCTGCACGCCCGTCTGCTTCTGCGCCGTGCTTTCCTGCGCGGCTGCCGCTCTGCGCTGCAGGCGATCCGCCGCCAGGCTGATCATATAATTCCAAAGGATTGTGCCGAAAATGATAAGAAGCGGCCACAGCCCGAACATGCCGTAAAACCAGACAGACATGCCGGTCATGAAATACTCCGCCAGCCGGAAATGCCCTCTGTGATTCAGGCCAAACCAGCCGGCAAGAAGAAGCGGCAGAAAGACCAGCAAAAAAAGATACGAATTAAAGACCATAAATACTACCAGATGGAGTCTTCGGTTTGAAGCCTCCCTGTGCTGTACTGTACAAAATCCTTACCAATGGAGCCTGTGCAATTCTCCCTCCCGCGTCAGCTCCTCAAAATGATTCTGCCGCAGCGCTTCATACAGAATAATTGCAACCGAATTTGATAAGTTCAGTGAGCGGATTTCTCCCCACATCGGTATCCGAATGCAGGCGCCCGGATGCTCTACCAGTATTTCTTCCGGAATTCCCGCTGATTCTTTCCCGAACATAATGAAATCATCCGGCCCGAAGGAGACGTCGCTGTAGGTTTGCCTGGCCTTCGTGGTTGCGAACCAAAGATGCGGACTGCGTACAGCTGCCCGCTCTGATTCGTCTGTTGATCCTCTCGAAGCTTCCCTGTCTTCATGCTCTTCACCGGCAAACCGCAGGTTTTTGTTTGCAGACAGGAAATCTTCGTAATCAATATACTCCGAAAGTTTGAGTTTCTCCCAGTAATCCATCCCTGCCCGTTTCAGATATTTATCATTTAATACAAAGCCATACGGCCCGATCATATGCAGCCGTGAATCTGTGGCAACACATGTTCTTCCGATAGCGCCGGTGTTAAACGGAATCTCCGGCTCATGCAACACAATATTGATCATAATTCCAGTTATTTTCTAAAATGCCTGATGCCGCACCACCGCATATTCATCATCCGACTGCCAGTACGGGCATCCGCTGTGATGTTTTCCCTCCTGCATCAGCCTTCCGTAATCATCTTCATCCATGTCTGCAGCGCAGAAGTATTCCTGTGTGTCCTCATCCCATTCATAATTATTACAGGTATCACATTCCGGCATAGTTACCTCACATTCTGTCTTTCCGTCAGGCACTCACACCCTGAACCTGTACCCATACCCCCAGCTCGTCTCAATATACTGCGGCTTCGAGGGATCCGTCTCAATCTTTTCGCGAATCTTCTTGATATGTACAGTCACGGTCGCGTTTTCGCCATAAGCAGCCATATTCCAGACCTTGCTGAACAGCTCGTCCTTAGAATAAACGTGATTCGGATGCTCCGCCAGAAACGTTAACAGATCAAACTCCTTGGTCGTAAACATCTTCTCTTCACCGTTGACCCAGACGCGGCGGGCTGTTTTGTCGATTTTAAGGCCGCGGATCTCGATGATATCATTCGCCGCCTGCCCTGCGCCGACCAGCCGCTCATACCGCGCAAGATGCGCTTTCACTCTTGCGACCAGCTCGCTCGGGCTGAACGGCTTCGTAATATAATCGTCCGCGCCGAGTCCAAGCCCCCGGATCTTGTCGATATCCTCTTTCTTGGCCGTTACCATCAGAATCGGCACGTTCTTTTTGGCGCGCACATGACTGCAGACGGTAAAACCGTCCTCGCCCGGCAGCATCAGATCCAGCAGAATCAGATCAAAATCCTCCTCCAGCGCCCGCTTCTCTCCGGTCAGACCGTTATTTTCAATTACCACCGTAAAATCCGAAAGCTCAAGATAATCCCGCTCCAGTTCGGCGATCGACTCTTCATCTTCAATTATCAATATCCTGCTCATTGCCGTAACCCTTTCCGTCCGCTTATACGACCGCGTCCTTTTCTTTCTCCCTGTATTTGCGCAAAACAAACTGCATCCGCGTCCAGGCTCCCTCCTGCGAGGTTGCCCAGATGTACCCGCCATGATCCTCAATGATCTTCTTCACAATGGACAGCCCGATTCCGCTGCCGCCTTTGGCCGAATTACGGGAAGAATCCGCCCGGTAAAATCTGTCAAAAATATTCGGCAGATCCCGCTGCGCGATGCCCTTGCCGTTATCCTCGATTTCGACACGCACCGAATCCTGTTCGTCCAGCACACGGATATCAATCCGTCCGTGCGGCTTATCCATGTATTTTACACTGTTTCCGATGATATTGTTAATAACCCTTTTGAGCTGCTCCGGGTCGGCGATAATCATCGTATCCGGAGAAACCAGATTGGAGTAATTCAGCTCAATGCCGCGCGACTCCATGTCCATGCCGATCTCCTCGACACAGTCGGCAAAATACTCCGCGACATTCAGCTTCCTGAAATTGTACGGAATCTTGTTGCTGTCGATCTTCGAGTACAACGTCAGCTCGTTGATCAGGTTGTTCATGTCATTTGCTTTGTTGTAGATCGTGTGCAGGTATTTGGATTGTTTTTCCGGCGTATTCGCGATCCCGTCCATCAGCCCTTCCACATATCCTTTGATCGAAGTAATCGGGGTCTTCAGATCATGAGAGATGTTGCTGATCAGCTCTCTGCTGTTTTTCTCGTCTTCCAGCTTCTCCGTCGCCGACTCTTTCAGCCGCAGCCGCATCTCTTCATAATTCTGATACAGCTCCCCGATCTCTCCCTTTTCCGTCGTCGACAGGATATAGTCGAGGTTTCCGTCGCCAATGTTTTTCATCGCGATGTTCAGCTGATTGATCGGCTCAAACATACTCCTTCGAAGCCACGATGTAAGTCCGAGCGCCGTCAGGAACAGCGTCAGCATCATCGAGAAAAACATTCCCGCAATCAGCTTCTTCGACTCCATCCGCGCCACATGCGTCACAATGAACAGGCTTCCCTTGCTTCCGTCGCTGAACGTAAAGTCCAGCTGCTTGACAAACCGGTTCATGTTGTTGAGGTAAAGACCTACCCCCGACTGATCGGCCTCGCTCCCGTACCCCGGCAGCACGCGGAAAACAAGCTCCGAATCCTCCTCATTCCCCGAATAATACAGCTGCGATCCTTTTCGAATCAGAAGATAGGTGTTGCGGCTGCGCAGTTCTTCGCTGATCTTGTCCAGATAATCGTAGTTCTCCAGAATCTCCGGATTCTCTTGATAATCGTGCCGGATTTCATCATATACATTTTCGACCGCGACCGCGTAACTCTGCATGTTTTCGGACAGCTGACTGTAACTCAGAAACTCCTTGCTCCCGTCCGACCTCGCCAAAACATTCCCGATCACAAAAAACGCAATCGTCACCAGCACCATCGGCAGAATAATAATTGTTGTAAAAGCTATGAATAACTTACGCCGGAATGTCATGACTGTGGTTCCTTTCGATCTGCGGGAGGCGCTGTTTCTTCTAATTATAGCATATGCTGCCGGCGCCGCGGCGAATCAGCGGGAACGGCGCATTCCGGTATGCACATGCCGTATGCAGTCCGGAATGCATGCGACGCGCGCGGCCGCGCGCTCTGCATACGCGAAGCCGGATGAAGCCGACTATTCCATGCCGCTTCACCCGGCGCGGCACAGGCGGCTATCCGCATCATAACCACGTCAGAGCCCACCGTGACGCCGCCTAAAAATAATACGGTCGGTTGAAATCCGAAGTTCCAGTTTGAGCGAGTAAGTTCCATGTCTGCCTGAATTTGCACAGTGAAGTTCTGGAATTACAGATTTACCCTCTGTACAGAGTGAGAAAAATGCCTTATAACGAGA